>Ga0209700_100110_pt1 | contig 117337 bp, 43 predicted proteins | sample SiratroredBW_FD_187528 | JGI IMG/M metagenome (GOLD analysis project Ga0209700, IMG submission 187528) | Root nodule microbial communities of legume samples collected from California, USA - Siratro red BW (SPAdes) (version 2) | ecosystem: Host-associated > Plants > Roots > Nodule | place: USA...
TATATATATATATATATATATATATATATATATATATATATATAAGATTTGGGGTAAATTTTGTTTTTAGACTTTTATCTTTTTACAAAATTCAGTTTTAGTCTCTCAGTATTTTGTTGACTCACTTTAGTTCCTTAACAATCTTTTGACTAGTCTCAGTACCTCAATTGTTTTTAGTCCCTTTAATCAACTATCATCTTTAGTGTCCATCGTTAATTTAATGTAACAATTATGTGCTTAAATGTTATTAGAATAAAACATTGTCGAACGATTAAAATTAGTTAATAAAAATGTTGAGGGACTAAATTTTTTTTTTATGAGAAGATATAAAACTAAAATATAATTTATCCAATAAATTACATATAATTTCCTTGTCAAATTTATAATACACATGACAATCACATTAATAGCATGAACTATAAGCATCTTAATAAAAAAGTTAAAAAATAAAATAAAATCCATGAAATATTTGGTTATGAATTAAAGCAAAAATCTCTTAAACATGAGGAATTAAATAAATATTTTACCCTAAGAATTATATTTTTCTCTTATTTATAAATTATTTTATCTATATTATAATCAACCTAAAATCAGCTAAGAGATCAACAATAAAAATCCAACACGTGCCACTTATAAGAATCACCCTTTCATCAACTCAAGTTCTTTTTTTTTTTTTTCCTCAGTAAAAGGATAAATTAAATATGAAACACAAAAGAGTGTTTCAACTGTACAGATGCTACAGTTGAGATTCCAAAGTATTATATTTACAGAGTTCCTAATCTTCCCTTTAAAAGAACTTAATCTTATTTTTTATCTTAAAAGTTCTATTTTAGCTGAGTCAAAATCCATTCCGTCCACATGTTACATTTGAATCAGATATGACTTTATAAAGAAAACATTTATAAAATGGTGGATTAAAAAATAATTAAACGAGAATGTGACAGACCTAGTGGGTGTGTGATTCTTTTATTAGATGCAAAATGATTCTAATATGAGAGATCAAAGTTAGCTATGGTGGAATATCCTCTGAAAAATAAGAATATTCTAAAGTTGTAGGAAAGTTAAAAAAAATAATAACCAAAACCCGAAGAAGGAATCATTGTCATTGGTACCCACCACCCAAAAAAAAATAAAATCATATGATAACATATATTCACATATATATAAGCACTCTTATCAGTTATCATGCAATAAATAAATAGCAATATATCTTGTGAGTTGTCTTCATAGCTGTCTTTTTCACATTTTCAAAATGGAACACATGACACATCCATTATCCTATATCTCTGGAATTTAAAATTCCTACTATTACCAATATTTGATACTTTATTTATGGATTAAATTTTCATGATAAATATACCCTTATATAATATAAACTATATTTTAATTTTATAAAATTACGTTTATATTCTATATTTTGTGTACTTTTTTCTTACGTGTAATTAGTTTTACAATATTAGTTTTTTACTATTCCAAAGTTTAGACTATTTGTTTAGCGATATTTTTATTTTTGTAACTTTACAAATTTGTTTACCATTGCTTTTATATTTTACTAGCATTTTTATTCATTAATTGTTATTTTTATTTACTTTCTATTAGTTTAAATATTATAAAATTAATATACATAAATTTTATTTTATAAATATTAATTATTATTATTATTATTATTATTATTATTAATTTTGTCACATTATATGTTTTCTTATAAATCAACTTAGAAAACCTTACATCAGCAAGTAAGATTTTATTTTTTAAAATTATTTTCCTATTTTTATTTGATAGTAAATATTTATATTATGTTTATTTTATTTCTATAATTTTATTTTTCACCTATATTTTAGATTGTAGACTATTTATAATAGTATCTCCGAAGTTATGTTTATATTTTTAAGTCTAGAGAATTAGTTCACTATTATATATTATTTTTTATTGTTAAATTAGTAGTGTTGTTTTTGTACATTTCCAGTTATTTTGATTTACTTTAAATTTAAATAAAATTAAATATTTATTATAAAATTATTTTACCATTATCAATGGATACTTTTTAATTCTAGATAATTTTAATTTTAAAATTACTTCAATCATGAGAAATCTTAATCTGAATAGAATTTTTCAAAATTTAAGTTACATACATTTTCCAATAAATTTGATATATGTGATTCAAATAATTTATTTTTATTCTGTTCATTTTAAACATTTTATTATTCCTTTAAAATTCTTTATAGTATTATTATATCATTTTCTATTATTAATAGTTAACTTATTATGGCAATCTAACTTGAACAAGTTACAAGAGAAAATAATAATAATAATAATAATAATAATAATAATAATAATAATGAAAACTTAAAATTTTTAAAAGAGAAAATATAAATTTTATATAAATTAATTAATTTATAAAAACTTATTTTATTTTATTTTCTTTTCTTTACTACAAGAATGCAATAATTTTAAAAATGGAAATACGACTCTATGGTGACGTCACAATCATAATTATAAATCTTAGAGTTGGTCTAGATTAATGCTTAATTTTTTTAAATAAAAAATTATTAAAACTTAACTTACATCAAAGTGAGACACTTAAATAGGATACTACTTTTTTTAATTTAAAACTAAATAATAGAAAAAGTAAAATATTAAGAATTATAATTAAAATAAAATACACTTAAGAAGTATGTCAGTTAAGTCGGCAAAAAAATAGTATTTTATTAGTGTCGCTTTAGTAAAAGTTATCACTAATATCAAATTAGACTTATAGTTTGAGTAACTCTAATTCAGTTAATTAAAGTGAAATAAAAATTTGAGTATGCGTAAGTATTAACGTGAAATGGATTATGTATTTCATTTCCCATGCTATTGGGTTTTCTTCTCCTTCTTTGAAAAATCTCTAATTAAGATCTTGTGTTCTTATTTTTTGAAATTTGTGATGTCGTTGCTCTGAAATAATTTGAATTCCACTAAAAAATATTCCAAAATGTGTTGTTTGCATTAGTGAGTAAAGTGAGTTAATGGATTTAAATCTTCCAAATCGAGTCCCTGTATACAGAGGTCTAAGCTTATAATGAATGCTGGAGAGGAGGTTCTCACTGAGAGGTTGAAGAGGTGGTTGTTATAGTTTAGAATTGAATCTCTGTCATTGCTTTAAAAGACGAGTTTATTCTTCTTTTGTATACTCTAAGATTGGATTGCATATTTTATTTTAATACTTTTTCGTGTTTGAATTCTGCTACTGCTAAGGTTGTATAATAATTTTAACGTGGAGTTGAAACCCTGTATTTGAGATTTCCGTAAAAGTTAGTTTTAAGAGGTTGGACATAATAGATTGTAAAATTTATCACAGTTGTTACGTTTATATTTCTTGCATTTTTGGCACTGTTAGAGAAACTATGAATTGGTAAAAGAAAGTATGTGTTGGCTCTTAAAATGAATAATTTATTTTTGAAAAAAAAAACTTCCTGCATATGTTTTCTTAAAGAAACCAATTCCATTTTTATTGGTTTTTTATTGGTTTGAGGTTATTGGTTTGAGATATGTATTGAAAGGTCTCATCTCTAGCTGATGTGGGATCTCCTTACAAGCCGGTTTTGTAAGGTTGAGTTAAGTTTAAATTCCACTTCTTGATATGGTATCAGAGTCTATCTTAGCATGGTTGTTGGGTCATTCGCTATCGGGCCGCTATCCGACCACCCTTAAACAATATAGTCCCACGCACAAGTTGAGCAGTCTCTGCGTGAACGGGTCTGTTGGAGATCTCACATCAACTAGAGATGAGGCCTTTCAATAGTTTATAAATGAGTGTAAACCTCACTTTACAAACCGGTTTTGTAAGGTTGAATTTGACTTAAATTCTACTTCTTGATAGTAAGTACGTAGTAATGGGTTGGGTTAGTTGTGAATGATGAGCACATGAGTGACGACTGAGTGGGTTGAAATATAACAAAACTTGTTTAATCTTTCTGCAAAGCTTGAAATAAAAATTTAGTTTTGAAAATTGGTCATTTTAAAGATTGTTTCTCGTCAATTAATAGCAATGCATGTAGAGTGTCACAAAGGATACTTGTCGAATTGACATTAGTAATCATAGAACTTCATGTAATTGTATCCCTACTCGTTTACACCTTTAACACTGGTGGGTCCAATGTTTGAAGGTCATGAGCGAAACCATGAGTAGTATTAAATAATATCTACATAAGTGACACATAGATGCGACTTAGGAAATTGTTTGAATAATTTATAAGACATAACTTGAAACCCTTCTTTCACCCACCTATGTTTGTCTTAACAAAAGTTCAATATTGACAATTTTGTATGAAGTAGTTCATATTTTGTAAACCATTTTCTACATTTGCAATGATGATCATATTGTTGCTATTCCTCTAATCTAAATGAAAATACATCAATCTTGAATTATACTTCAACCATTTCATATATTTTTGTCTTCTTCTCTCCAACTACTTTTAAATTAAAACACTTAAAAACTTTCTTCAATGGATTTGAACTATGAAAATGCTTTTTGATTGTAGGAAAAACTTTAGTCAATGAAAACATTATTTGCTTTCAATTGATTAATACAAATCTTTAAACACACGAACATTGACTTTTTCTATATCACTTTTATAATTTTCATGAAAGGTCAGTTAAGACGGAGGGAATTTTAACATCTTCCTTCGTATCTATTTCTACAAACTCTATATGAAACATTCATTCATCAATTTTCACTTACACAACCTTCATTATTCCATAATCTTGTATTTTGATATAAAATTTTATAATTTTTAACAAATTTAAATATATTAAATTTAAATTGTTTTAATTTTAAAATGTTTGCCTTTTTAAACATTTTGTGAAAATAAGAAAAAAAAATAGAAGAAGGAAATGTTGAATTGTGTTTTCTAAATTTTTTATACACTTTTCGTAAATATTGATTGATAAAGAATATTTTGACTGTAGTTTTATATATTAAGTTATCAATTGGTGGTAGTTGTGTCTGATGAGATGTAATTGACTAAGATTTACAACTTAACTTATTTACTTAAATTAAAAACATGTTGGTTGTATGCGTTCTCAAAACGAAATTCTTCTCTTTAGTTAGTGTAGATAAATATAACTTGAAATGTAAAGAGATAATAAGGAAGAAAGCCTACAAATAATTTCTATGTTCGTTCGTCTACAAACATATACTATATCAGTTTTCAATCAATTCATTGAGTTTCATTAACCAAATTAATGTTGTAAAGTACAAGAGTATTATTTGGAATCCGTGGTCACTCCTAGTTAACCCCTTAAATGTTCTTGTCTCCAATATTCTTGGATTAACTAAATTTTTAACTCTAATCACTCCTGGTTTAATTGAATATTTTTGAACTGTAGCCATAAATTACTAATAACCGAGTATTTTTCTTACTAAACAACCATTCCTAGCTAAGATGAAGAAGTTGTATAAACGATGATCAAGTGATCACGTTGAAGCTTGATGAAGAGGATAATTGTTTGGAGACATATATAGAATTTGATCACTATCTCTCTCAATTAGCTGATTGAACACAAACAATATTCTTCTATGAAGTTGTAGATGGGCACAGAAAATTGAGTAGCATTTCAACACTATAGGATGTAGCCTTTCTCTTTCTTCTTCTTCTTAAATTGCTTTATATAGGCTTAGAAGGAAGTAACTATTGTTAATCTATTTTATGTCATTGAGAAGCTTAAACTCTTTTTGAATATCCTTATATGGTCTAGTGAGCTTGATTCTAAAAGATACATTAAATAGACTACATGCAACATTAAATGCTCTTTTCTTTGTTTAAGTAAAATCTTAATTGTTTAGTATCAGTGTAAGTCTAAGTCCCACATTCACTAGAAATGAGAAAGTTAAGCGACATATAAGAAAAAAGACCCACAAATCCAATCTCCTAAGGTACCCACAAACTTAATGTCTTAAGGTTTTGAATTAAAAATAGTGTCATTCTTTTATATGGGCGACTCTTCTCCTCATTCTTATTTCATCTCCCTGCTATTTAGATTTTAACATATAATCTGAACATAAAAAAACTTTTACACTTAATTAATTTTAACACTTACTCAAAATCATATAATGAATTTGATAAGACAATTTAAATTTATTAAATTTTAATTTAAATAAGGCAGTTCAAATTTATTAGATTTTAATTTTGTTGTTTGAATTTAAATTACTACCAAACAAAAACTTATTACTTCAACTCTACAAACATCAACAAAAAATAATCACTACAAACTTTAACCGAAAAATATGGTTGGAATCCTTCGGAAAATAATCTCACCAACAAATAGTTGAGAAAATTCTAACAATTTACATTGATAGATAAATAATATGGATAATATCAATTAAAAAACAATTATATCAACGTTGACTAAAAATCTTTACTTTCATCATTAGAAAATGTCTTATTAACATCAATATCGGTTACGAAAACTCGAAGTACTTTAGTTTAGAAATAATCCCAACCTATAGATGTTGTCCAAAAATAATTTTAAATGATATTTATTAAAAAAATATTTGTAAATGGTAATTAAAAAATTATATTTGATATATTTAAAAAAATTTTTTTTATATAGGAAAAAAGCTGATAATTAATGTCACTTAAGAAATAATATTGATTTATATATAAAATAATAAATTTGGTAATAACGATAGAAAAAAATAATGTTAATCGACTAATTGAACCCTACATTCGACGTCATTTGATAAATTTATGTTAGAACGAAAACTCTTTGATTAATCAGACAACGACATACGGTACATGAGATTCAAAGTTGAAAACCAGATCGAAATTGAGTCGAATTTCAAATTCATTCATACAATAAGAACATTTACAGAACGAAAACTACAACAGCATAATGAAAACGCTCACACGAAGTAAAGGGTAGGTAAAGTATCACTCTGCAAGGGCTCCACTGACACACAACACATCATGAGCCTCTCGAAAAATAAATACATAGCACACACTGTATCTATAGTTGTATATGTCATACATCCCACTGCAAACACCTTCTGGAGATAACGTGAGACACGTTTATGGTTTTTGTTCCATCAGGAGTGGGAGGATAATATGGTGAATCTTCTGCATATTCTGTTGGCATTGACATCCAATGCAGACTAGTCTTCCAATCTGCTTCCCTCAGAACCCTTAATATTTCCTTCACCACTACCTTGCTTCCCTCTGCTGACAGATGAACTCCATCCCTATATAATAATGTAACAACAAATCACCTAATCACTTCTAAAACAAGATAATTTTTTTTTAATTTGCATTAAACTTATCTTCTTTTCCTAAGACAGAAATAAACAGTGTTAGTGTGTTAGAGAGAATATATGTACTCACGTGAAGCTAACATCTAACCAGTCTTCCCTGTGCTGAATTGCAGACCACAGATTAATAGCCTTTAAATTCATCTCCTCACAAAGCTCCATTAGTGCGTTTGCATATACTCCACATAATTCATTGCTTCTTCCTGTTTGCGTTGCACTGCATTCAGTGCACCCAAAGATTCATCATGTGGGGTACCACCACTTTATGTGATGCAGGAATGTGCAGAAGAAAAATGAAGTGAAAGTAATGTGTGACTTCTATGTGTTCAAGTGTCACCATCATGTACCTGAGCTTTCTGCGAAGTTGTTCTTCATTAATGGGAGGAGAGGTCAGAAATATGACACGAATATGATCCGAGAGACTCTGATAAACATATTTTGATATGTGTCAAACCTTCCACCATCAAGTATCACAAAAGACAAAAATAATTTTCATGTAAATTAAACACCTATATATATACAAGTCCTTTTTTGGTTTTACACTTTTGATGTATTTTTTAACATTTTAGATGTGATTTTTGAGGATTGAAAGATATACATTTCGTGTTCCAAACAAGATTCTTTTTTCTAACATGCCATGAATAATGTTTGATGTGGAAGATTAGGTTATTACCTTTAGATGGTTAGCAATCTTCCTCATGTTTTCAACATATTCTTGAAGGGGCACATGAGGGCCAAGGCCAGATGGGTGAGGATCAATAGAATCATTACCACCGAAGTATACAATCACCAATGATGGTTGCACACTAGCATCCTATGTTCAGGAAAATAACAAAGGGTAATTAAAAGGAGAAACTAAATGAAACACATTTCATTAAAAATTCTTAAAAAATTAAGTAATTATTATTATTTATTTTCAAAAATAAGTAAATGAGAGTTTCTTTGAAAATGAAAACCTTGAATAATGTTTCCTTTGTCTCTCCTCATTATCTCTTATTCCTTGTTTCCTGTCTCTCTCATATTTCTTTCCTTCTTGTTTTTCTTCTCTCTCTAACTTAAAATGCTAAAGATATATCTTCTTTGTTTCCAATTTCGTTTTTATCTCCTTTTTTCTCAATAACACTATTTAAATTACAACATCATTTCATTGAACAAAAAGGGCTATCCAAGCAAATTTACGAAAACAAATTAACCAAAATACTTAGGACCACAAATTATTTATCAACATAAAAAACAGATTTAATCTTCTAAATTTTAACTTTAAACATCTTTATAAAAAAAAAGTTTGGATTCAACCTTCCAAGATCATGTCAAGAGAGATGTTGCATGTCATTGGTGAATGGCAGAGAGAATATATATATATATATATATATATATATATATATATATATATATATATATATATATATATATATATAGAGAGAGAGAGAGAGAGAGAGAGAGAGAAAAGAAAATTATTTAAAGGATGGAATCTTCTGATGTGGCATTGAATTGAAATGCCATTTTGGCTGTACCTTAGGAAAAATTTCATCCAAAACTTCCAAAGCCCTTCTTGAATTCCAACCTGAGTATCCACGCAAGATGATATCCGCCTATGCATATCAACATTCTATACTTCAGATTCATCCACCATCCACAAGGACAGAAAAAGTATATACATACATATACCTACGTGAGTGTAAGTATACACATACATGTACCTACGTGTGTGTATGTATAATTCAAGAGGGAGCACAGCTCTGGTGTGTGAGAAACAGAATATACAAGTATAGGTGCAAAATATGGAGTTGTTGTAGAGAGTTAGAATAAAAAGGATGAAGAAGAAAGAGAATTGAAGAAGGACCTTTCTGGCATACAAATTAGCTAGAATAGCACCCCAACCACCATTATCGAAGCTCATTTGAATTATGGATGAACCAAATAACACGATCTTAGGTCTCAATGGGCCTGCCATGAAGGATAGATAGAATGAGAAACTAAAAAATATATGTTATGTTTCTCTCTCCCTTTTTGGCTAGCACTTACACACTCCTCCTAAGACATTGGGATCTGCAATTTATAGACCAGGAATAATTGTGAATATTCTTGTTCCCTTTCTCTCTCCTAAAAACAACACTTGTCCCAGCCACGTTACATAGTTACCTTAATGCACAGCTGTTATTTGTGTCTTGTTTTATTCTCAACTTGCCCTCTCATCATAATGCACCTATCATCCAATCCAGTCCACTACACTATATCATATCAATTATTTCTATCTATCTCTCTTTTATTTAAAAGGGGAAATATCCATATATATATATATATATATATATATATATAAAACATTAATTGTTATGTTAATATTCATTATTTTCCATAAAAGAGTATGTATTAGTTTAATTATTTAAAAGATTCCTGCATCATGATGTACATTGAATATAGTGTTTTAAGAATATTCCTTAAAGAATCAATATGCATAAAAACTTCATTAAAAATTGCCTAAAATACAAAATTTAACAGTAGTGTAAATATTTCCTAAATCATTATCTAACCATAAATTTAGTACTATTATATATTAAAAATGATTATTTTTGTAATAATTATTTCAAAAGTAATATTTAGAGTGAACTTTAATTATTTAATACTTTTGAAGACTATAAAATTAAACCCTACGGATATTAAGTTTTATGTGTAGACCCGCTGTATAAAAGTTACGGTACTATCAATTAACTAAAAATCATTTTGAATACAATTTTAAAATACTACAAAGCCAATAATAGTGTACATAATAATTTATAGAAATTATATTAAAAACTCTAAACATTATATTTTGTTTTTAAGAAATTGTCCTTAATTTTTTTATTGGATGCAATAATTTCCCTGATTATACATTTTCTCTGACAAATTCGACTTTATTTTACATTTTGTGGCTATATCCACGTAGACTTTGGACCTCTAGTGCTACAGATAGAGAGAGCATGAAGCGTGTCACACTGTCACAACGTTTATCTCCACAAAAAATAATTTGTTATAATTAAAGTGAAGTACCCTTCTTTTTTTAATTTTAATAGCTTTGTGGTGTGATTCTCACCTTGATTATTTTAATACTATTGTTTACGTGTACTTATAGAATGATTGAAGCAGTGTTAGTCGTACTCTTCTTCCTATTGAAAAAAAATGCTTTAAACGTTATTCTTTCACCAGAAAAATTTCAACGATCTTTTATCACTTCTTTTTTTAATCTTTTATTTTTAGATTCTTTAGGTTAACTTAAATTTCAACATTGTTTTACAGAAGTATTAATAATCTAAAATATTATCATACAATAACATGAAATATTTATCATAAATCTAAAGGTCTAAAAATATTTATTTATTATAATTATTAATTATAATATAAATTTTATATATTTAAAAAATTTATTTATCATAAAATTTAAATATAAAAAATAAAAACTGATTTTGTATAATTGAAATGCTAAAGTAGTCTATAGTCAATACCAATTATCTGGATGCAATTATTGGCCAGTTTTTAACAAATTCAATTCTCTTTTAAAATGTGCTAATTACCTTGCTGATTGTGGCTATGTCACTTGGGCATGTTTGAGTCTCTCCTACAACAACAATAATAGTAACATGAATTATTGTGTTTGTAATTAAAGTGAGAGACTTTATATTATTATGGATATATTTGAATCTAAAAGATAAAAAAAATTGTTTATAAAAATATTTTTTATACTTTTTTCATTTTCATATAAATTAGTTATTTATAAACAATCATCTTTTTCTTCTAAAAATGTTTATTACTTCTAAAAACAATCGCATGCCTTGCTGGTTAAGTTTATTTTAGAATAAAATATTGTTTACTTGTAGTTATAATTACTTCTTGAAGTGACATTTCCTATTTAAAAATATGAGAGTATTTTTTTATTTTGTAAAAATGTATATAATACTCAATTTTAACATATAAAAAATTGTGCCGAAAAGAGAGGACTATTTCTGTTTAATAAAAAAATTATTTTTATAAAATCAAAGACATTGACAGGTCTAAATGTGAGAACAAGTCAAGACACGTATTGACGTATTGTTAATATAGTATTAGTTTGTTTAAAATGCTTAAATATTTTAATAAAGTACCTCTGAAGCTTCTAATCTAGTATGACTTTTCCTTCTTTGATAAACCAAAGTTTCAGGTATCAGATATATTCTTTTAACTCATTAATGTGATTTTAACTTTTTTTTTTTTTCAATTCTGAATTCTTTACACTTGCATTCCCATCTCACCAGACTTTTCCCATAATTTTATTTCTCTCTCCTAATCAATCATTAAGATTAGGACAAAATGGGCATTCTTAATTAGATTCTTTCAAACACGTGAGAGATAGAATGATAAATAATTTATTTGTTCAAACGAAAGAAAAATATCATACCTGATAAATGTAATAAAGAAGACAAACATAAAAAAATTGAAGGAATACCAAATTAGTTTAAAAGACAAATTTAGATATACGGGTATTTGAAAATTTGTCTTGTATTTAAGTCTTTCTATATCAAATATAAAAAATAGAGTTTGTATAAATTAAATTAAAAAAAATTACATGTAAATAAGTAAAGTTTCGAAGAACTTATCCGGAAGTGTACGCATTTTTTCAGAAATAATTTGGATATTTACGCATAAAAAGTTGTAAAAATTAATAAATTGGAGTATTACGTCAGATGTTATTATAGTCATGAACTAATAAGAAAAAATAAACATGTAAAACTTTTGAATCTAGCTATACATGATAATATCACTTTTTTAGTCTTAAATAAATCTAAAAGATAAATTTTAAATAAAGTTATAATCAACAATCTATATTTGTTTAAAAAAATATTATCTTTTGCTTCACAACAATAATTCGAAAAGCCTATAAAAAATGGTAATAGTGAGCTCACCCTGTAACGTGCTGTTATGTCAGATTAATCACAAAGAGTAATGCTATATTCATATTTTTACATACCGTATGTCAATATTTATTATTTGTTTTCTATGTTCTTACTTCAATATAAGTTATATTATTTTTCTTTCTTAGCACAACATCTTTGACAAAAAAAAAAATGGCTCTTAAATTCTCTCTTTTTGTTGTTACGTGACAGACATGGTGATTTAAAAAATGCATGTCGACCATGATAAATCTTGATCCACCGAATAGTATCTAAACCAATTTTATAAAAAAGAAAAAAGAAAAAAAAAGTAAAACCAAAAACAACCATTAATCTTTGCTACAACTATGACTAGCCGTTTAACAATATGGCACAAAACAACAGATGACAAAAACACGTTCCAAACAATTACAGAGTTTCGCAATACTGCTTATTATTAAATTATTCAATAAACAAAAAAGCCTGCAGACAACGTGCGAATCCAAAATATTGTTAATTTTTTCACTACACGTTTACGAGTTGAAGAATTAAACTTGGTAATATATTTTATTTTTGAGAATCGTTATATCCTTAATCATATAACCTAACTAATATTTTCCATTTGATATAGTGACTCTAAATGATGATGGTTTTGTAAAGAGTATATGAGATTATTTACTAATAAGAGTCAAATAGCATTAATAGTATTACGTCTAACTAAATAATCATTTAGCGTTTATTGATTACCAATATTTAACGGATTTTGTACTATTCCTTAGATTTATGTATAGAAACCCATTTTACTCTTTGAAGTACATTGTATTAAGACATATTATATATATATATATAGAGAGAGAGAGAGAGTGTTAGTTAGTTGTTCTATTATAATATTTTTTTTTTATTCTTGTTCTAGTGCTTTTATTTTTGTGATTGCTATCAAAACTCAATATTTGACATAGCCCATGGGAAATGAGGAAAAAAAAGTTAAAACAAGTAAAATTTTGAAGACATTACTACCAAGTTTGATATTGTAAAATTTTCTAATGAAAAAGATTTCAGATTATGGAGAATCCAGATAGATATTTTGATATAACAAAAATGTGTTAATGTGATAAAGGTAGAGACATATGATAGTGTTTTTTCTTCGAAAAAAAAGAAAACCGACATGATCAATAAAACAAAAAGTATCATGATTTTGTGTCTTGGAAATAAGATACTTAGGAAAGGAGAGAATTGTCATGTCAATATAAATGAAATTTGAGCCATTGTATCATGATTACATATTTAACATATAGACTTTTGTCTGAAGAAACAATTATATACATTTAGGATGACAAAATCAAGAATGATGGTGGAGCAACAATAGATTTTAACAAGATACTAAACGATATTGATAACATTGAAGTGGAACTCAAAGATAAAGGTTTTACTTCTTCTTAGTGTTGCATAAGATTTTGGAGCATTTTAAAGATGGTTCAGGAAGGAATAAATCATTACTATAGAGAAGGTTCAGATCTCAATTTGGACTATGGAGTTACAAAAGCTTTAGAAGTCTAAGGTAGATAATAATGGGTTGAGTTTGAATGTTTTGAAGTGAAAGATCAAGAAAAGGAAAGAGATGAAAGGGAAAAAGTCAAAACATTTATCATATGATAAATGGAAAAAGGGCATGAGTGTTATAATTGCCACAATAGAAGTCACAACAAAGTAGACTATCTAGAGAATGAGAGGGATAGAAACTTTTATTTCTAAAGAGAACCTACCGATGCGGTAGAGTACGATAATTATGACTCTGTTGGAGTGTTTTGTAAGATAGATAGAGAAACTGGATCATGGACTTAGGTTGCACTTACCACATGTGTCTATTGGAGATGTTCTTTGAGACCTTAAGACTAAAAGAAGAAGATGTGGTCCTTCTTGGAAACAATACAATCTCTAAGGCGCAATGTATGAGGTCAATCAGATTGAAGATGTTTGACAACTGTGAGATATTATTACAAGATTTTGGGTATGTTCTAAAGCTCAAGAGAAGTTTTTTTTATCTTATGGGTTTGATAACCAATATTGAACAAGGTAGTATAAAGTTTTAAAAACGAACATCTACAGTTGCTAATGGGTAAAAAGGAGCAATCTTTACATACTAGATGATTTAATAATGATTGTGCATGTATTTGTCAAATAATGCAAGATAAGATAAAGTTGTGATATATGAGATTGAGACATATTAGTCAGAAAGGTTTGGTGAAGTTGGACAAGTAAAACTTGATAGAAGATGATATAATGGAAGAGCTGAAGTTTTTGATTATCAATGTCTATACTTGGTAAGTCATATAAATTAAAGTTTGAGACTGATAAACATGTACCCATACACCATTTAAGTATGTTCATGCAAAACTTTAGGGTCTAACATGAGCTTAGAATCATGGTAAATGATCTTATTTTATCACCATCATAGATAATTACTAGCGAAAGGTGTAGATTTATATATTGAAAAGTAAGATTGAAAATTTTCAAAAATTTAAGGAGTGTTACACCAATGAGCAAGTAACCAAACTTAAAGTGCTTAGAACCTATCAAGAAGTGGACTTTAAGCCTAACTCAACCTTACAAAACCAGTTTGTAAGGTGAGGTTTGCACCCATTTATAAACTATTGAAAGACCTCATTTGAGTCGATATGGGATTTCCAACACACCACCCTTACGTCGAGACTCCTTAACTTAAGCGTGAAACTTATATGTAAGAGCGATCCGATAACGGACCGATAGGCTCAACAACCTTGCTAGGATAGGCTCTGATACCATATCAAGAAGTAGACTACTGAAAGGCCTCATCTCTAGTCGATGTGGGATCTCCAACAGAATCCACAATGGATTAGAGAAATTTAATGAGTTTTTGTAGGAAAGAAGGTATAGGCATGCAGAAGAAGATCGCATGTATACCTCAACAAAATGACCTTGTTGAGCATGAACATAATCATTTTGTGAGGGTAAGGTGTATGTTACAAAGAACTGATTTGCCTAAGTCATTTTGGGAAGAATTTAAAAACTCTATCATCTATCTAATAAATAAAAGTTGTAACACTTTTTTCAATGTAGTCTAATTGTTAATTTAATTATATTTTAATAGGTAATATTCTATATTATTTCTTGTCATCACAATTGTTTTTCCACACTTTAACAACAAATACATATCTTTCTCATATCTAAAGGTAAATGAAAGAGTTTTATTTATTTACAATCCTTCATTTCGTTATATTACTAATACATTTATATTCCTAAGGAAAATATACTGATTAAAAGGTTGGTGTGGATGATGAATGACAAATAAAAAGTGACCAGAATAGGTCCTTTTAGGATGATTCAAGCTTTTATGTTCACATTCTAACTGATTTCCAGAATATATAGATTTGGAAAATTTGGTACTTCTATTTATTTAAATTCATATTTCAATTTTTATTATTATTATAGGTCCTTTTAGGATGATTCAAGCTTTTATGTTCACATTCTAACTGATTTCCAGAATATGTAGATTTGGAAAATTTGGTACTTCTATTTATTTAAATTCATATTTCAATTTTTATTATTATTATGTAGACAAAAACAAGAAGTGAGAACAAATATCATGTAAAATAATTCAATACTAAAAATAAAACTATATATATATATATATATATATATATATATATATATATATATATATATATTTATATATATATATATTACTTTCACAATTCACTAATATGTTTAATTTTATTCTATATTAAAAATATTTGAATTAGGCTTGTTGTAGTGGGTGGTCCAATTCAACAAGTTGCACCATGGTTAATAGATTGACACAAGATTATTTTTATCTTGATTAATATTTACTCCTTTGAATCTTCAACGTCAAACATGCAACTACAATGTCATCAAATTTGTATTTTGTTAATATTATTATTATTATTATTTCAAAATTTTATATTATTTTTATTATACTTATTTGTCAATCCAAGAAAAATAATAAATAATAAAATTAAGAAATATAGATGCATTAGTTAACTAACATAAAATGATTAAATAAGATAGGTTTGAAACACCCCACCAAATAATAAAAATTATTAAAAGTAAAATAAAGTAAGGAACACCTCACTAAGAAAATATAATTATAAAGTAATTAAATAAATAATTGAGGTAAGGTTAGAGATAATACTGAACAAAAATAGTTATAAAAATCACAAATAAATAAATAAATATGATGAGGTTAAGAATACCTTACTAATAAAGATAATTCTAAAATTAATAAATAAATAAAATGAGATTATGATGCCTTATCCTTAGTAAGTAAACATAGATACATCATTAACAAATAAATAAGATAAAATGATGTTAGATGCACTTCACTGAGTAAATATAGTTATATGATTAAAAAAAAATAAGATGAAGTTAGAGACATCTCACTATATAAAGATGATTATTATAGTTATTAGAATAACAAATAAATCAGATACGATGAAAATAAAAATACTTTGTTAGGTAAAGATAATTATAAAATAAATAAATAAATAAATAACATGATAGATCTTTCATTTCTTTATTTACATATTAGGATCCTACTAATAATATTTCTTTTAATTTTTTTCTACACTCTTTTTACCTCTATTTTTGTCACTCTCATATCCTTTGTCTCCTTATCTTGTGGTTAAAAATGTTATGCATCTTCGTTTTCTTACTCATATGTATATATAGTATGAAGAAAATTTCTTTTCATTTATTTTAAAACCTTTGTAATGATGGTAAAATAAATTTTTTACAATTTCTACCTTATCTCTTCTTATACAAAGAGATAAGTGATTTTATCCCTCTTTTCAATTTCTTGATATGTTTTCATATTATTTCACATTATATTTTATTTACTACTCACATTGAGTATATTGAGTTCATATAAAACATGAAGGAGACTCTGTATTGGATGAGATGATATAAAAGATATGTATTTTGCAAGATTATGTGATTATTTATTATAATAGTCAAAGTGTCATATATCTAACTAATAATATAATATATCATGAGAGAACTAAACACATCGATGTTAGACTACACTTCATTAGATATATTAAGTTTAAGGAAGTTAAAATTATAAAAATAGTTTTAGAAAAGAATCATACATATATATGTTTGTTTAGGATATTGAGATCTATATGAGTGAATTAATTTTGTGTTTGAGTAAAAAGAAATATTATTCAGAAGTATTTCTATGATTTAAAGTTAAAATAAAAACTTGTAATGTGTAAATGATGATTATTTTTTGAAAAGTACAACAAAAATCATCTACAAAAAGATGTTTAATAGTATTACGTTTAATTAGACTATTTATTACCTCTCACTTGTTTTAAATGGTGTTTTATCTAAACTATGTTAAAAAACTTTTTTGTTATCCCTTCTTCCTATCTACAAGGACACTTTTTTTGTTATCCCTTCTTATATAGAAGGACATGTTTTACAATTTGGAATACATTGCACTATAATATTATTGATCTTGATCTATTTTTTTCTTCTTATGTATTTTTGTTGTGAGAACCACGCATATTGTACTAATAATATCATTAATTGCAATTAAAGCCCCATGAATCCTGATCCTAACTGACAATATATAGGCTCGTTATATTATATGATAAGCTATACGATCACATGATGATGAATAGTGATATAGTAAGATAAGCCAACATTCCCATGTGGCAATATATAAAAGGTGAAATGGCCGGTTGATTATTTGTTAAAGTGTTCTCTTTTCATATTTCATATTCGGGACAGGTCGCATATATATGCTGTAGAGAATATATTATCGTACAATAATTGCGATCCATTTGCTCTCATTTTAACTCTTTTTCAGGAATGCTTATCACCTTTACCTTGCACTATCTTTAGTAGAGTCAGAGAAAGAAAAAACGAGAAAAAAAAAAATAGAAATAAGAGTTACATGAAAATTTTACAGGTAAATCGCAATTTGTATCTAAAAATGTTGAAATTAAGAAAAATAAAAAGAATAATATGGTGTAATTTTAGCCTTTAAATTTTTAACGGTTGATTATATATTAATATTTAAAAAAGTGTTAATATTATCACTTGATTCATTGAATTTTAGACTAAAATGAATAACGAATTACGCTTTCAAAGAATATTTTATCAGTTTTAAATATTAAAGTGATGGTTCTCACACGTTTGAAAACAAAATTAGGTATTCACATCCAAAACTTTACACTTTCTTATGTCGCCATGTAGAGTGGTAGGGCATGGGAATATATTAAAGAATCTTGTCTTAACTTGAATTAGACTCATATTTAGGAAATATTAGGTTAAGAGTTTTTATAAAACTTCTTTAATTAGAAAAAGGTAAAACTTAGTTATATAAATTTAAGAATTTGGTAGGCTAACATTTGTTAATAATAATAATACATTATTTTATTATATAGTGTTAAAATTTGTTCTAAACCGATATATAGCATGTCCTAAACTTGTTTATGAATCCAATATGATGAAGTCAATATATGTATTAGCTTATAACTAAACAAAGTAATGAGAAAAAAACCCAACATGTGAAGAATATTTTGAGCAGCATGTTGGAACTACTACATAGTAAAGGACAAAAGCCAAGAACAAACACCCAACAATTACGTTAACCTACATGTGCATCCTTGTAGAATAAACACCATCCTAAAATTAAATAAGCATGATACAAGGAAAATGCAAATGACAGTAACTTGACATTCATTTAGTAGTCACTCTCATCATCTCTTTCCCCTGCAACCTTAGTCTTACTAGTGATGATGAAACTTTTCAACTTCACTGAAAGATACAATAAGAAGACATCCGCTAGAGATTCTTGTGACCCAGCACAAAGATTGCACATGCTGAGACTGATAATGCAGAGCACTTATTTAAGCCACATAGTAAAAACTTTTGCTGTTTTTCTGTCCACAACTTTAAAGATCATATTTCAAGAATTCAAAAAATGTTTTTTTTTATTATTGAAAAGTGAAAATTAATATTATTAACCTTTTTACAATAATTAGTAATGAATAATTTTATTTCTTCGTTTCTTATTCAATTTTTATGAATAATTATAAGAAAATTTTAATATATTTTTATGTATAATGCAGATATAGATATATAAAATATATCTAATTAGATATTTTAAATTTTTGAAAAATAAGATTGAATATTAATCTTCTTCTTTATGACTTTTTTAAAATGCTCCAACAAACAGAAATTACAAAATAATAATGGTAATGGTGAGTAACAGATGAATGGAGGATGAAGAAACACATGTAATGAAATGCAAAAATGGGAAAGTGATGGATGAATGCAACATCTTGTCGTGAGTTTATGGTCTGTTCGTATTGCCAAGCGCTGCAGGATGCAGTCTGTTCGTAATTTTGAAGCGATACCGCTCTACAGTTATTGCACTGCGACGCGGCCTCTTCACTTCACTTCTCTTCCACTCAAATTTCTAATTTTCTTTTTTTCTTAATTAAAGAAGCTGAGGTTCAGATTCGACCTAAATAATAAACGTGCTTAGAAATTAGTTATTGAAGAAAAATGGATATTACTCATAATAATACAACTTCTATTTATACATCTCACTTGGAGTCGTCACAAAAAAAAATAATAGTTGCTTAATTGTGACAACTTCCATTTTAAGCCATTAAGAAATTATCTTTCATTTTAAGTAATGGTCACAAAAAGTAATGATTTAAGATTCTTTTAGTTATAGTTATCGGGTATTCATGTATTTAACGCCCTTAATATATTTTGTGAAGGTTATATAGATCACATTTGTTAATTGAAAAAATCAATTAAATTATCTTTAAAATTTGTGTAATAATTAATTTTAGGAATTGATATTGGCTTATTATATACTTAGGAAAATATAAATACAAAGTTTAAATTATAAAATTTGATTATTCTTAAATTAATTTACAATCAATTACACAAATTTACAATCAATTATAATTATTCATTATAAAGAGAATATGTTCTAGATGGTTGGTCAGGATGATAGAGTAAATTTTTAAAATGATCTTTAGTATTCTTTATATATTTTTCTTTTTTGGCGTGTATTTTTCATGAAAGAATTACTCTTACATCTAATGTAGTTAAGAGTTAGAATGGTTTCTCTTGGAATTTTGTTTTAGACTCTGCTGCAACATACTCAACTTCAGAATTTGAATCATTTGGCCATCACTGATTTTCCTCATGATAATTTGGAAACTTGAGGATAGTGGTATTCTTAATCAAAAGGCAACCCAAAATTTCTTTTTTACCTGTTCTACTCGTGATTGGGGTAAAATAATTTCTTCTAATTTTATTTTTCCTGTTAAGACTTTGGTATTTTGGAAGTTTTTGCGCAGTTGTTTGCTTACTGATATGGATGCTACAAAAAGAGGTGTTTCTCTTTCTTATATATACTTTCTATGCAGGTTGCAAGTTGAGGATAGTGATCATCTATTTTTTTAATTGTTGTGTTATTTCCTTTATATTGACTTAGCTTAGAAATATTTTTCCTGATCTTATAGACTTATTTTCTGTTGACTTTATTAATTTCATTAAATCTTCCTAGTAGTCCTCCTATTTGTCTGGTTAAACTTTTCATCATTACCTTTTCCTTATGGATGCTTTGGAGAATGAAGAATTTTACTGTATTTCAGCAGGCTATTAGCATAAATATTATTTTACATGTTATTAAGGATTGTATTCGAACCTTAGGTAACACTTCCAGAAAGCATATGTCTAATCACATTTCAGATTTTTTCTATTAAAACAGTTAGGCTAATTTAGTTGTGAAAAATAAGATTGAGTTTATATGATATTCTACTTTACCTGACTATATTAGGTTGGACTTTTTTTTATAATACGTTTCAACTCTCTTTGTTTTGTTTGTAGAAAGTTTGTTCTTTTTTTCATAGGTTTGGTGTGATCTCATCCTTTTTGTTATTTGTTATTTTGTTCTTCTTTAATAATATTTTTTCATGTGATGACAGATGATAGATAGCTTTTGAAGTGTTAGCTTAACTAAGATCTCAAGATCCATAATGATGTTTAACAAGAGTCTTATATTAAAATAATATATATGTTGTCATATTATCTCTCTTCACCTGCTTAGATCATCCCCTCTTTAATGATAAAACATAAAACACATTCCTTCTACTCATTCAACCAATTATGATCCATTTCTGAAGAAAGAAATGAATGAAAACAATTCACTGTTTCTACTTATATCCCACTTATTCTATTCCCTTTCTTAAAAAAAAAAGAAAGTAACCCTCTCTTACCTCACTTGACATTGAAATATTATTAGTTTCATAATATATTATTTATTTTTATATATGAGCTTTTACTATTTCACATGAAAAAAAATTACATGTGCAAAGAATGTTTGAAATGTAATAGAATTTGAATTATTATATCTTATCCCTTTTTTAAGTTTTTACACTCTAACTAATTTGAGTGTTTTTATATTTTGTATTAAAATTCCTAAACCTTCTCAAGTGGTACGTAATAACATCAAATAAAACAGCATGTAATTAACAAACACAAAGAAGCATAAGGCTCTGCATGTAGAAAATTAACATCAACCCAAAGGATCCACACAACTCAGTGATAAAGTTTGAAGATCTTAAGAGTTTGCATGATGCTAACGCAAACTCTTCAATTCAACAAGAGATGAAGTCGTCGATATGCAAAAGGTATTTTGATTGGTCCCTGAATATGCAATGAGACCTCATTCTCCCAACCTCTATACTCAAAGTTGTGTCCTTTCACACATAGTGCGTACTCCAGCCCTGGAATTGTAAAAGGTGACCCAATCATCAATCATACTTTGATGTCTAGTTTAGAGGTATTCACTTGTCTCCATGTATTTATTAATGGTCAACACATCATAGAGGACGAACACTTTACAAATAAAGCTTGTTTGAAGCAACAGCTTGAACTCTTTATCCTCTTTCATGACCCTCTCATAATCTCATGATATATGTGTTACCATAGAACTCTCGAAGTATACTCTTGCTTAAATGTGTGTCGGGCTAAGAGTTTTATTGCACCTTCTTGCTTGAAAAATGCTAGTTTGACACCACTATTCACTTATACTCCTATTTGACATTACATTTTATTAATAAAATATTATATATGAATAAAATAATAATATATATTAGTGTTAAATGATGTCAAAAATGAATAGTGGTGTCAAAATATCACCACTCATTTATGTTGGGTAAAAGGTTCTTCAAAATTCTTCAGTCTCACGATCATTGCCGAGTCCACAAAATACATAAGCAATTACTACTTTTAAGGAAAAATTACTAGTTATATTTATTTAATACTTGTATAACTTGTTTATCATGTCTCACAGTACATGTTTGATCTATTCATTCAGCTCACACAGAAATTTTTTGGATAATAAAGGCAATATTGAAGAAAGTTTGAAGACTTACGAAAAATTCAAAGGATATACGAACATAAGGCTTTTGAAGGCTTTTCAAATGTTATTTATAGATTTTAACATGGTGTTGGTATGAGTGACAAATAAAACTAATGCATGAGTGTCCTCTAACTTCTTTTAACTTTTCTACCACTTCAAGATTTTAATTCATTACTTGACATGTCATTTATGCATATTTTAATATTGAATTTCATTTTGATTTTTTCAAGATTACTATAAAAAGCTTATTGTTGAGACTCCTCTCCAGTCACATTAAAGGACGATGTGTCTAGTTGTCCATTTGATGATGACATATTCTACAATATTGTCAAAGGATTAGACAAAAGACGACAACTTCATGGCCTAGAATCAATGGATAAAAAATTTAGACCTTTTTTTTTCAAGTTCTTCAAATGTTATCATATCAAGTGAATGTGAACATATGAGATATCTTGTATTCAACTTATTTGAAGAAAATAAAAGCTTGAAAGACATGTTAATCGCTAAAAAGGAAAATCACATTTGTTTATAAAGCAGATGATATAATTTATGCTAAAGTTTTCACTCATCCATCTATGTTAATCAATACCACATCCTCTATTACACCTCAAACCTCCTTTTTCTGTAACACAACAACGCAATGACAACTAGTTTCCTTTTAGTTTAATAACTTTTTACATTATTATGATTTTAATATTTATTATTTTTAATGTTATGACATGAAAAACAAAAACAAATCATATGTATGTAACATATTTTATCATTGTAATCTATTTTGTTATTGTAATATACATTCTTTCTTATATTCATATGTTACTTGTTTTAAACTTTAAGTTTATTTTCATTATTCATTGATGCTAGTTAACTCACATTTTTATTGCACACTTACATCAATGATTAAAACATTTAGACAACCTAACCAACGCTTAAGCAAGAAAGTCCGCAAACATCACTTCAAGTGTTATCTACTCCTTGTAAGTAACATTATTTAACATAGTCACTCAATCATCATCTATTCAATTTAACCAACCATGTTTGGAAGTATGCTACTTAAGTGCCTTGTAGTGTACCTTAAACAAAAATAGTCTCTCCCACTTAAGAGAGTCCTAATGCATATCAAATAAAAACTAACCAAATAATGTGTCATTATTTCGCTTTAAGCAACATTGTTGCTTATAACAAGTGTGTTTCTATTTTATGCCACATGTTTTTGTCTCAAACAAGCTGCATTAAACGAAGCATAATTAATTTAAGCAACTAATATTTTACGACAGATATTTTCGTTACAATTAGAGATAACATTTAAAGCTACTTTCTTAATTATGATTGTGACAAAAAAAAGTTTTATAATTATATATTTGATGTCATAATTTCATATTTTGTTAACAAAAATTGTGAAACATATTTATAACAGCATCATATTTTATTATAAAATTCCTCACAATTTTTTAACAAATTTTTAAATATTCTTTGACGAATAAATTTTACCAAAAGATATTCTTTTTAGTATCATCCTAACAAATAAAACTAACTTTTCTCATTATTGATATCTTTACATTCTTGGATCTTTTGATAAATTTAAGATAAATACGGATACCATACTAAAGCTTGAGACGGTAAAAAAAACCAACTTTAAAAAAAAAAACTATATTGATTTTTAGAAAAGTATTGATTATCGCTAAATCAATATATCAGTACAGCAAAGTCAAAATATTATGATTATTTAAGAAAATAATGCTGCCATAATTATGCGTTATTTCATTTAACTTTATTTTGTTTTTAATTAATGAATTAATTATTATTATTATTATTATTATTATTATTATTATTAATTAGGTAAATATAGGCTTCAGTTAGCATTTTCTGGTTTGTTCTTGTTATTATTATTATTATTGATTTACACTCTTGCAAGCAACTTATCTTGATTGAGGGAGTGATTCATGTTGTCGTGGCGAATCATTGGGAATCTTGGGTGGGTTCCCTATCATATTCCTTTATGAGTAACCATAATGATTTGTTTAAGACCATTTTAGTGACCTACTAATTCCGTCAAATACGATTAAAACTAGGGATAAAAAGATTATTATCAAAATTCCATCTTAATCAAAGTCCACTTACCATCATCATCATTTGAACCTTCCATAGCCAGATCATACTCCACTATTTAAGTTAGAGGGACGGAAATTCTACAACCACTCATCTTACCATGTGCCTATACTTCAACAAATGTAAGGAACATATAAATAATGGAGTTTCTTTTTAGGTTAAAGATTTAGTTTTATTTTTCTATACATTTTAGTTTTTTATATTCCGTGAAATTTCTTCTGCATATTTTTCTAAGAAAAAAACTCGATAAAAAAAAGGCCATTTTTTTGTCGATTCATTTGAAATTTTACAAATCGCTTTTAGAAAAAAAAATCATAAAATACAAAAATTCTAAGACTAAATTATATACTTAACATATATTTTATAAGTTGAAAGTTTATTTTTTATTAGTTCAAACTCAATATTTTTATACACGTGGTTAAAAAAATAGTTAATTTGCACTCTGTAACCAACTACAGTCATTCAAGACCATATTTACGTAATTTTTTTGGACTTGAGTTATAAAAAATATTCATACAAGTTATAGTAGTTACACAATTTTAAAAAAAGAAAAATAAATATTCTAGTATTTTTTGCATGATTTCAAAGAGTATATTACATATATTTAGAAAAATGTTAGAATTAGTTTAAAAATTTATTGCTCAGAATCTAAATCTAAAGATAACAGTGTGAGTGTAAAATATATAAATCCAAAAGACCTCGTCATACATATTATATTATCTACATTAAGATAGGTAAACATGCTTATCACGCATACGTTAACAACCACACGTACAATTATTGCTCTATTCTATACGCATATACCTTGTCTTTTTCTCGTGTATTTTCTGTATTTTATAATTAATGCCACTATGGGACAAAACATGTAATATTTCATATCAATAACACGCTTTTGAAAGAAACTAAAATAATTGTCTTACGGTAAAAGGTATATGAAAACTGAAAAAATAATAGTTTTGTTCAACAATTTGAAATAAGAAAACCATAGAGAGATTTTAATCAACAAATTACGAGTTAATAATGCAATAAAATTTTACATAACTCTTAATTCGAAATCTTCTATAATAAGTCACATAATTGAACTCTAATATGTTTTTCAGTATTTTTCAAACTATATTTTAAATATAAAATATCTATAAATTTTATCAATAATTAATATTTGTATTAAAAAATCTTATTTATAAACTTTAATAGAATTTTTACTTTTAATATTTTTTTGTATATATATAAGAATTTTTCAAAGAGAACAAATTCAATTTCACTCATTTACTTGTTATTTTTTTTTTATTCTAAATTGAATCTGGTGGATTTGAGGAATCAATTTATTTGTATAAAGAGAACCAATAATTGCTGATATTTTATCAACTGCTTACAGCTAGACTTCCATGTGAAAAAACGGATAGTTGTACTTAGACATTTGCATCATATTTGCTTTAAAAAAAAAACACTCAATCTAATATATATTTGTTCATTTAACTTTTTTCTTTTCCAGTCAATTACTAAAATTAATTTTTCTATTTATTAATCATTTCACAATATTGATCTGATTGTGAAATGAATTTCGTATAAACTTTAGAAAAGATAAATTTCAACATAAATTAATGCATTCACATAAAATTAAATTTAACATATGTAACACGTTTAATTTACTTTAGTATTAGGATTTTTCTGTACCTTGGCCGACATCGCAACCTGTGTTCACATATATTTGGTTCCAATTTATTGGTATATTACAAAATCAAGATTCGATTTTTAAAACAGTATTATCTCTTGCTGTAAAAAACAACAAAAAAAAAAAAAACAAAGAGAGAGAGAGAGATAGAGAGTTATTTCTATATTTTTTCTATTGCGTAAATGGGGTATTTTCCAATTTCTCACTCGTATTTTGTTAATATTTTGTATCAAAATAAATTAATATTTTTCTCTTTGTTTAATTATTAAACAAAATAAATTTGTAGTTTTTTAATTATTTTATTCAATCTTTATTTTTTAAATTAGTTTTAAATATAATGAGATGTTTATAATTATAGTTTATTGATTAAATAGTCTTTTTTAATAGTTTAAGTATTAAAATTTCAAACACTTATAATTTATATTTGAATTCATACTTATACTGTTGTTGATATAATAATGCTTTTAAAAATAATTTATTTATGGTTATTTTAAATTTCACTTATATTCATAAGTATTTGTACAAACTTCTGAATAATATCTAATGTTACAGAACTTTTAAGGTGTTTTTAGAAAAAATATGTATGAGATTTTCATGTATAATAATATATTTAGACGATTTTTTTATAAAAATAAAAATGTAAAGTAAAATAATAAGGTATTTGTTATAATTTAAAAATGAATTTATACACAAGAAGAATTATAAATTAATTTATTAAGTTTAGGTTATAAAAATTTAATTTTTTTTATATCTCAAATTACAGATAAGCTTCACTATATATATATATATATATATATATATATATATATATATATATATATATATATATATATTAGTTCAACAAAGACCCATAAACCCTGAGAAAAATATGAAAATACCCTTTAACAGTAATTTTTTTTCTTTTTTACGGATTTGTACAAATCGTAATGTAATTAAAAAATATTATCATTACAAATTGTACAACCCGCAATTATTTTTTTTGCATTTTTTACATTACGGGTTGTACAAACCCGCAAGTATAATTTTTTCTAAATGTATTGCCGTTTGTACTGCATTTAAAAAAAATTGTATTGCAGATTGTACAACCTATAATATAATGTATTTATAAATATTTTTGTATTGTGGTTTGTACAATCCCCAATGCATTTAAAAAAAATAATATGTGTTATCTGTAGCACCACCCAATCATGTAATTAAATGAAGAGTTTATTTTATAGCTTATTCTTATTTCAAGTTCCAACCACATTTTAAATGAAGAGTCTATTATGCTCCTCTATATCCATCTTTTAGAGTCTTATACTGAAACATTCACTCCTCTTTCTTCATTGGTTTCATTTCAAATTCAATTAAAATAAAACTAAACTAATTAAATTAAGACAAATGAAAAATCTCTGTAAGTTCACTTCTTGATTATAACTATAAAAAAGGTGTGACTTACAAATACTAAATTAAAATAAAACTAAACTAATTTAATTTATTTTATTTTATTTTAATTGAATTTGAAAAAATGTGTAACTTATAGAGACTAAACTAAACTAAAATTAAATTAAAATAAAACTAAACTAATTTAATTTATTTTATTTTATTTTAATTGAATTTAAATGAAATTCATTTGTCTTAATTTAATTAGTTTAGTTTTATTTTAAATGAGCCTTTTTTTATAGTTACAATGAAGAAGTGAACTTATAAAGACTCTTCATTTGTCTCAATTTAATTAATTTAGTTTTATTTTAATTGAATTTGAAATGAACCTTTTTTATAGTTACAATCAAAAAGTGAACTTATGTAGACTTTTCATTTGCCTTAATTTAATTTGTTTAGTTTTATTTTAATTGAATTTGAAATGAAACTAATGAAGAAAGAGGAGTGAATGTTATAACAATCTAAGAGACTCTCTGTTTAGAGCAGCAGGAGAGACTCTTTATTTAATGGGCATAGAGGAGCAGTATAGACTCTTCATGTAGAATGGGGTTGGAACTTGAAATTAGAACATGCAGACAAAATAGACTCTTCATTTAATTTCATTTATTACATGATTTGGTGGTTCTACGGGTAACACATATTAAAAAAATAATTTAAATGCATTGGGGATTGTACAAACCACAATAACAAAAAATTTAAAATGCATTGTGGATTGTACAAACCACAATACAAAAAATTTATAAATACATTACCGATTGTACAACCTACAATACATTTAGAAAAATTTATACTTACGGTTTGTACAACCCGTAATGTAAAAAATGCAAAAAAATAATAATTACGGATTGTACAATCCACAATGATAATATTTTTTTAATTACATTACGGTTTATATAGTCCGTAAAGAGGGAAAAAAATTACTTTTAAGGGTATTTTCATCTTTTTCTCAAGACTAAAATGGAAATATGTAAAGTTATGGAGGTGCAGGAAGTCCATATGGAGGTGCAGGAAGAATCAACAGAATTTAGCCCACAACTAATGAAACAACAAAGCCCAAAAAATATTTATATAAATTCAAAGAAAAAGATTGGGGAGTTACCCATAATCTAAAATGTCACTCTTTGTAAATTTATTTTTACTGATTTAAAATTATATTTTGGATTATGTAATCCGAAATATAAAAAATATATTTTGTAATATACAATTCGAAATAAATATATTTTGGAATACGTGTATCCAAACTACACCTCTGAAAGGTGGGGAAGGCTAAGGAATCATGTACTTGTACCCAAATTAACGTAAAACACGCTTGGACAAATGATGTTGTGGCCACATTCCGAACTAAATATATCTGGAGAATATGACTATCACGTCAAATGCCTAAGCATGACGATAATCATTATAAGAACTTCAGACCATTGGACGCACACAATGCAACTATACATATATAGCATCTGATGATATAACAACATGCCTGAGGAAGGAGCTCGTGATGTGTGGGAGTGATATCCCTTATTCATATCCTAAGAAGTGTTCATATATCCATGTTTGATCCATTATGAATAGAATATTATTCATATATTTAATTAAAAATGGATCTTAATTGTTTAAATTATGTATTATTTACTTGTAATAGCTTGACATAACCTCCTAACTGTTTTGTCAGCACACACCAAGTATCTCCTAATTGGTTGAATATGTGGGTGAGTGTAGTCGCTCTCCATAGGTACCCACCACACACCCTCAAATTGTTGAATACTGATAAATATGACACATTAACCAAATCACACTTTTATCAACAAAAGTTGTGCACCCAACCGGATGCAATAAATAAGCATGAGCTGCAAACTCTCATGTGTGGTGTACGATGCAACCCTCGTACATTTCACCCAATCAACTCAGTCGGACGTGAGCATCATAACACTACTTCAACTTTGCCACAATGTCATCAAAATCTATCCCAAATAACTCAACCAACAATTATGAAACTCATGTGAAATCCAACGTCACATACAGACAAAATTGTCCCATGATGGAGAGATGTAACATGCGAACACATTGTCCAAAGTGATGATCATCTCATCAATAAAGAGATGAAAAATGTTGGTGTCACAATGTCACCTCTCAACAAAGACTATTATGTGACATTTATCAACGGTCTTATAACTAACGTTTGACAGTGATAACAACTCAATGTTAAGTACCGTGACCTCAATATGGGAGTGAGGAACCCTAAACTGACTTAACTTGTGTATGTGGAAGACCAACTTCAAATCTCATTCATCATCACCCTCTCAAAGTCTATAAGTCACATGGTCAACATAACTCTACAACAATGACATATTAGTTGATTATCTAGAAAATCCTACTCCTACTTTCTTATGCTCTTGTATAGCAACCGATAACAACATATCACCATGACAAGAATAACTTATTCCCTATCCCTTCTATGAGCCAACTTGGTCAATTTTTAACTTATGCTGATGATCTACCTTTAATTATAAACAAAGAATGAATAAATTTTTTAAATTATTTCGAATCCAAAAATCAAATAAAACACATAGCCAACGAAAAAAAAAAACACCATAAAAAAACTTAGCTCTTCAATAGCGCTGCAATAACGATGGTAACCAATACAATTCTAATAACCCGTCCGATTCCGGAATGGAGGATAAAAATTCGAAGGAGTGCAGGCAGGAGGGTGTTGCGGAGAAGGAAGAAGAGGTTGAAGAGAAGAAATGAAAATGCGAGTTGAATATAAATATAATAAAGGGTATTTTGGTCTTTTAACAAATACTATCAGGTGCAGTTTAAATTTGTAGGGTGCAGAATGCAGAGCCCACAAACTTGTTCTGAACGCACACAATGTATGTTCTAGTTACGACATTTTGTGAATTCATGTTAAAATAAACCATGTTTTACATTTTTTACTTATGAGTTCAGTGTTACGACACTTCTAAACTTCCTTTAGATGAATTTAGAGTGAGATTACCATAAATAATACAACTTTTATTTTAATATTTACGGAAACCCCGTGTTTAGAACTTGAATTCTAAAACCCCCTACTGAGTTTAAATGTTTTCAGAGTAACTGATATTCACGCTTGATGTTACCTCATGTTGTGTTCTGGAACTTTGTAGATTTACCAAAAGGTCATGCATGTAGTTTGATGCTAATGTCAACACACAGACCAAAAAATAAGTAACTTTCATGAAAACTAATTAAAGCCATTAAACCCTACCTCATAATTTTTTTTTAAAGTTTGAAGTCTATTTATAGTATTGGAGTTTATTAAAGGTCGATATTGTGAACTTAAATTAAATTTAAAGTCTATTTACAAAATATATCAGATCTTATTCAAAATTAATTTTATAAAGTTGAGTTATATTTAAAATATACTCTATTATAAATTCCGGAAATTCCATCCTTACTCAAAACTCATTTTTATGCTAAGAAATCAACATATTTTGTTTAATATAATTTTCAACAAAATATCTTTAGTTTTCTATAAACCAAAATATATATAATAACTTTTGAATTAATTAGGTAAAGCAAATAGAAAAATAAATTTTGAGCAAGCTTGCATGGCAAACCCAATTAATTATATTTAGTGTACAGTTATTTTGGATGTGAACTCGAATTCTCTCATTTCATTAATACAAATGAATGAGAATTAAGTATCTAAATAACTAGGCAAGCTAATATATATCTATGTTAACAAAGAAGAAAGTATACACATCAAGGAAAAAATTTTAGAATCCATTAGAAGTCAATTTTATTAAAATAAATTAAATTTAAAGTCTATTTTATAACGTGGTATTAGAAGTTATTAAAAATTAATTTTATAAAATTAAGTTAAAAGTTAAATTCACTTTATAGAAAAAAAAAAAAAAAAAAAAAAAAAAAAAACTCAAACTCAATTAAACTCGACACTCGTTTCACGTAATTCCACTTAACAATATTTATTAACTTTTCCATAACCCGAAATGTATATTAACTTCTGCATTAATTAGGTAAAGGAAATAGAGAAATTCGAACAAGCATGACTAACAGAATCATTAATATTTAATGTACAATTAATTTGGATATATGAGCTCACATGCTCTCATCTCATTAATAGATATGAATGAGAATTAAGTATCCAAACGACTATACAAGCTAATATATCCATCCATCTTTAAGAAAGAAAAAAAATGTTAGAACCAAAAGGTAGAAACTTCCTACCATAATTTCCATGAAAATGTGATCTATAAGTCTTGTAATCTTAGTTTTCTACTGCTACTCTTTAATTGCATGTTGGGATATACAATGGAGAATCAAAGCATTATGGTTAATGTGAAGTTAGAAATTGAGGTTCATCCTGAGCTTGTACCACCCTCTCTTGCATGCACCCACAAACATCCATGCACTTTTCTCCAGAAATCTGGTACTTCCAAACATTCTCATTTTATGTTTTTCCTCAATTTGCCTCTTCTGGTCTTCTTTTGTTGTTGAAATGAATGTGTAACTCTTCGACATTTTAATCCAGCCAAAAAGTAAATAATTGGAGAAGAATTTGGTGAAATTAAGTGACAAAAGGGTCAATTAATCTTGCTTTTTTATTTCCTCTAGTGTCATGTGGTTGTCTTTTATATGATGCATTGAGATTGTTATTATATCCAAAGTAACAGCTCTTGCCGTTTGTTCATTGGTTTTAGAGGTTAGTTAGTTTATTTTAACCGTAAGTTAATTATGGAATTTTTATCTGTTTGTTTCAACATTACGCACTGTATTTAGTGTATTGTAGTTTCCAATTTGTGTTTAGTTTATAGAGTAGTTATCTAACTATGATATAGATAAGTACATGACGTTTTCATTTGGTGTGCTACATTTGTTACTCTGATATATCCAGAAAGAGGTGTATCCAAAAGTTTGTAAAGAACATATAAAATAGTACTTTAACACGTGGATTAGAGAAAATGAATTTCATTATATAAATAAATAAATAAACACTTATAAATATATAAATTGAATTGGAATATGAATTATTAATAAATAAATATTTTCATACGTATTCCTATGCTTTGAATAAGTTTGAGAACTTGATACCAGTTGGACCACTATAAATTTTGTTTTGAGTAGTATTTAGAGACCTAGCTTGAAATGAAAATAATTTACTTTTGTTTTTTAAACAATTTCCTGGTTTGTTGATATATGATAATTATAATTGAGTTATGTTTTACTATTTCTTGGATCATGAATCCTACCGCTTAAATAACAATTTATCATTGAAGTGAGAAAGATGTAATATCAATTCTCTCTTATGAATAAATTGTGGCTCTAGTTCTTACTAGTTGTTCAAGTGGTGAGTTTTGACAATCAAACAATAATTCATTATTGAAGGAAGAATGAAGATGTATCAACTTTTCTTCCTTTTATAAGATGGTCACTCAAACATTTGAGAGTTGCTTAATTTGAGAGTTGCTGAAGCAATGAGTCTCTTTGCTCAATCAATGATGCATTGCATGAGCATATAAGTATTAATTGTCTCTCATTAAAGAATATTACTCAAGCTATATTTCTTAGTCAAAAATTTAATTTAACTCCTTTTAAATGGCTTTTAAAGGATATATGTATAATGTTAAGATAGTTTTAATAAATTATATGTTATTCATTGATTTGTTATATGAAAATGAAAATGTGATTATTAATTAATATGATTGATTTAAGTGAGTTGTTTTAATATGACATGAAAAGTTAATACTTATCATGAAAAATTAATAAATTGATAAAATATAATGTAAGTATTTAAGTTAGGATACTACATAAAATATGAAGATTTTACTTATAATTTAACTCATATAAATGAAAGTATCACATTCCAAGAGTTAATAGACATTTCCTGTTATCAAATTAAAATAAAGAGTTATGATACTGAATAAAATGTGTAGGAGTCATCCTATTATATAACAGTGTTAGATGATACTATAAATGCAACATTGCAAACTTATAATATGATATTTTTCAATACGATGCTTAAAAGTACAAAATTATTATTATTATTATTTGATAATTTAAATATTTTATTTTTTAGAAGTTTCTAATATATATTATATAGATGAAGTAACATCATATAGCTATTTAATTGATAATTAAAGTAAAACATTAATGATAATAATAATAATAATAATAAAAGTAAAAATAATTGAAAAAGAAGTTGTAATAAAGGAAGAGATAAACCTTCTAAGAACGCTGCAGGGCTTATCCCCTAATAACAAACCTCAACTCCAAATCCAAGTTTCATTGTAATATGAAATGCAAAAAAATTGAATTACAACTCATACATAATAAAAAAAAAATACCTATAGACAGATACATCACATTCATAAATCTGAAGGAGACAAAGCACAAGTTAAAAGAAACAAATAACTTGGGAAGAGTGAAATTGTATGAGCGTATGATAAAAAAACTCTTGGGGATAAGTTTTTCTCTAATCAAAAATCAAAAAGTCAAAGGGTGACATTAGCTATTTTTATGTAGTATTTTACTTATTTAATTTTATTGAGTATGATGTTTCTAATCTATTTTATTTGTTTATTATATGTTTATATATTTTTCTTGATTATAATTATTCAATATAATATCTTTAAATAATATTTGGTTCATATATATATATATATATATATATATATATATATATATTTATTTATATATATATATTTATTTATTAATATATATTCATTTAGTAATAAAATAAGAAATTATTTTTATAATTTATTTCAATGTGTAAACAATAATGAATCTTAATGACATGTTTATAAGTTTAAATTGATTTGTAACTATATAATCTTGCATAGTTTTGATAATTTTGGTAAACTTGATTTATCCTAAATAGCTACTACAAAAAAATAATTTAAATCTCATTAAAATAAATGAATGAAATTCTATAAATAAAATCTAAATGATATATATATATATATATATATATATATATATATTTTGATTTATTTTTGTAGTATTCAATTTATTTACATTGTATTTGTTTCATTTTGTTTATGTTTCTGGTCTCTTTTCTTAATAGAAAATATTAAAATCATCACATACTTACATAAATAACTTCATTTTATATTGTACAGTTCACTGCTATAATCCAAGTTACATATAAATTACATATATGTATATATAATGAACTGTAAATGTTCAGAATAATATTATAACTTTAAAAGGTGTGTATGGATTGGAGAGTAGATTTAAGATGATTTGAGATGAAAATGTGTAGAAAATTTAGTTGTTTAGATTAAGATAAAGATGATAAGATTTGAGTGAAAAGTTTGTGAATGATATGATAGATATAATAATATTTTAATATAATAAATTATAAAATTTTAAATTTATTTTTAAAATTAAAAATAAAATTTAATAAATTTATTTAATGTGATTACTAATATTTTAAAATTTTCTAAAAATATTAAATTAATAATTTTTTAAAATAAATTTAATTTATTATAAAATATATTAATTTATTAATTAAAAAGATTAATATTTTAAAATATAAAATTAAATTTTTAAATAATTTTAATAATAAATTTAAAAATAATTATTATTTCATAATAAAAAATTATTATTATCATATAATTTATTTTAAATATTTATATCTATTAATATTAAATTATAACTATATTTATATTATTATTAATTTCTTTTATAATTATATATAATATTTATTTTTAAATATTATTTATTATTATAATTCTAATAAAAATATTTTTACAGTCATTCTCTCTAGCAAATCTTTGCACGAGGGAAGAGAAAGTTTTGACCTTATTTTTTTTTTTTTACTTTGGTATATTGATTTTCCAACTTTCATCTTGTTTCTCTGCTTAATAAATTTTCATTGTTAGAAACAAACAGAATCTAAATCTAAAGGATAATGTTCATTGTTTTGATAGAGATCAATTATAATATCTTTAATGAGTCTGATCACAGTAGCGTTGACAATTTCTACAACAACTTATTAACTCATCATATACTATCTTCCTTGACTAATTTGTTTTAAGAGGCATATAATCAAGTTATAACCTTGCAAATAGGAATATATGCATATATATAATTAAGTGGCAAACATATGGTATAATAAAAATATGGACTAAAATTGTATAAAGGTATTATCTAATAACAATATATTTTATTTCGAAAAAGAATTATGAAAGAAATTAAAACTTAAAAAAATTTCTAGATTAATCTAATTTATATATTAATTTATTTAATATTTGAGACGTCAAAATATATAAGAGGATTTGATTGTTAGATAAACCGGATATATATTACATGTGCTCGTTTCTTAACCTAAATTTTATATTGTCTTTCGGAGGTCATCTAATTTTAATTATTTATTTTTTGTTTTTTATTGTCTTTGATAGATAATAAAATATATTTTATCATTGTTAATTAATTGATTAAATGTTTAGCTTCTATATAATTTTTTAAAAGTTTCTTAAAGAAGGGAATTATATATATTTATATATTTTGGAATTATGTAATTTTTCAGTAACAATAATGGAATGGTTACAATATTTGATCATTTTTTTTTTTACTTTTTACTAGTTAAAAAAACACATTTGGTTTTTAGAAACAATTATTGGTAAAAGAAATAGTAGTTTGTGGCATATTTTATTCTTTCCATAATAATTTTAGATTCTGGTTTCTCTGGACTATTCTTCTTTTGATAGTTTCCAATTTCATCTTGATGTAGGTTTTTTTGAAGGAATTGGAAATGATGATGAACGAACATTTTTCTACCTATAAAAATAGAAAACTAACAAGAAACAAAGTTAGAAAACAAAATAATTGTCAATGTTTGGTTTTGTTTCGTACAAGAAAAGAATAAGAGTTAACTCTTTTAATGAATCAAATCTTAAATACAATATTCAAATCAAAGATGAGTAACTCTTCTACACAGTCAAGTCAAGAATATTTGAAAACAAAAACTTAACCACAGATAAAACTGAAGAAATTTAAAGATAGGCAATTAAATCTGAAATAGAAAAAAATAAAAACTAAACGAAAAAGGAAATAAAATGTAGACAAAACTAGAAATAACCAAGCAAGAAGAACACAATTTAAAATGGTAGAAAGTACAATGTAAGATATTCACTTCAACTAATTATGAAAATTCAAGTAAATTCTACTAAAGAATAATATATCCCTAATGTTGAAGACAATTTGTCATACTTTAAATAATTAAAGATACTATAGTTCTCATACAATTTGTCACAACACTTCTATAGTTTTCACTTTCTTCCTTTGATGTTAATGCAAACATTACCATTGAAAAAATGGCTATTTACTTTACCAATATTATTAATAGATTTGTTTGGTTACAACATAAAGAAAGCACAATGACAATTTTGGAAATAAAAAAAATAGTTTTGCATCCAACCACATAATACATACCTGACATGAATATCATTTTCACCATTCATTCTCTTGTGAAATGACACTTTAAGTTCTTTTATCTCGATTTCATTCTAATGGCGGATGTGACAAGATTGTGAAGGCTTTTATATTGGTTGGTTGATCACTTGCTTATTGGTCCTCTGTGATTGGTTTTATGTGTTAGTTGTTTTTGTTTGTTTAGATTGAATTTTCGTTCTTCGTTGAGATTAGTAGTCTACCTTCCATTATTTTTTAAATTGATAACGTGATTGTTTTTAAGAATCTTAAACTCGATAATGCCTGATTGTCCCTCTTAAATTGTTGTTGACTATCTATTGATTGTTGTTTATTATTTGAATGAAAAATATTGTTATGTTAATTAGACGTATATATTTGAATTGTTATTAAATTTTTATTTTAGTTATTTATTGAAATTAATTGTTAAAATTAATTTATTAGTATAATTAGATTTTTAAAATTGAAATTAAAAATATAAAAATAGAAAAAATGATAAGGACTAATTAATTATTTTAGTCCTATGAGAGACTTAATTATCAAGTTGCTAGGTTATTTATAATTTTAGAGATTAAATCAGTACCAAAAAAATTACATTTACTCACTGTAAAGATTCGGAGGTAATCCAAATGGTAGGTAATTACCATACATTTATTTTTAATTTATTAGTATAATTTGATTTTTAAAATTGAAACTAAAATCATATTAATAGAAATAATGATAAAGATTTAAGTGAGACTTAATTTTCAGTTACTAGTTTGTTTATAATTTTAGAAATTAAATCACTAAAAAAATGCATTTACATATGATAAAAATTCATCAAAAATCCAAACCTATATAATTACTGTATAAATACTTTTGATATTATTATTATGATTAATATTACTATTGTGAAAAGACATATTCAAATCCGAGTACTCTAAATACACATGTAGTACTATCTCATATGAAACTTTGTCATCATATTTTGGTTATTATTATTCTTATCGTGATTATTATTATTATAGTCAGTAAAATAATATTAATAATAATAAAAAATAATAGTATTATTATTATTAATGTTAATAATATCATAAATATTAATTTTATTAATAATAGGATTAATATTAATCATATTAACAATATTAAATAATATTGATAATATTAATAATAGTATTTTTAAAATAAAAATTTCATTTAGATTTTTTATTTTATATTTAACTTCCATCATTTGTAAAATTTATAATTCATTGATAGTTAAAGTTTAATTTCCATACACTATTATTATAAATAAATAAAAAGATTACACTGCCAATTATTAGAAATCATAATTAACATAAATTTAGAAATAATTATTATAAAATCAAACCACTCATTATTAACAGTGATTACACACATACACTAGTTTCTACAACGGAAAAAGCTGTGTCTCTAATGCATTGTCACCAATGTTTAATCGAATTTATTTAAAGAAAACAATAGTTTTTATCTTTAACAGAATTTAGGAGATTTTTTAAAATAAATAGTTATTTTTTATTCTCGCCCAAATGGTATACACGTTATCGTTTTGGATAAAACCAAAATTCAAATCGAAAAGAAGTGAAGACTTTGGGTTAGGTGTAATGTAGAAAAGCACGAGGGTTAAGTCAAACCTCACTCTTCAATTGCAAAGAGCTGCAACAATTTTTGTCTCACATAATCAAAGTAAGATTTGTTTGCAACCACCATGATTTCATCTCTCTAACTACCATTCCCGCCACCAAACCTCATTAGAAGACCCGCAGTTGAGAACATTCCTAACGCTTCACTTCACTAAGCATCAATTAATTCACTCCTCACTCTCTCACATCACTCTTCCTTTTCTCTCTGCACCAATGCCGGAGCCTCACTCCACCATCGCGGTACCGCCGGAAGAAACTGCGTCCGCCAGCTCTCAGACGCCGCCGGACCGCTCAAGCGAGGCGGAGCGTGTGCGCGGCACTTCTAGCGGACGCAACTGGAGTATCGGCGATGGCGCCGCCGCCGTTGCTAGAGACGAAACGTGTTCCTGCTTCGCCGTTGTCTTCAGCTTTTGGTTATTCGGTAACGGAATCTTCAACCTGAGTGTTCTGTCTGTTATCGTAGTTTTTAATGCATTAGCGGTGTAATTTTCATTTTTTTTATATTTTAATCATAAAATTTTGTAAAAAAACATCTTGTATTAATTCTACACTTAGACAATGATACATTACCATTAAATTGTAAAATTTACGTGTTTTTATATTGTTTTTTAGTTAGAATTTGAATTTCTATTAGATAATAATAAGTTATTATTTAGTTTAAAATTTTTCTGTATGAATTATTAAATTAAAACTCTAATTATAATTAGAATAATACTAAAATATTTTTAAAAGAAAATTATCCTTTCACACTCATAAATTACTTTTATCTGAATAATTTTTTTATAGAATATTATATAATAATAAAATAATAATTTATTTAAATGTGAAATGATTGTATTTTATTTTGCGTTGTCAAAATCATATATTTTTTAAAATTTTCTCCATTAATTGGTAACAGTAACACCTTTTTTATGTTGGATAATTGCATTTATGTAACTATTTGTTTTTCACAGACTACATATATATTAATTTGAAATAGCGAGGAAATGATAGATTGACTTAATGGGACCATAGTGACTCTCAATTATATAAAGTGTTGGTAAATTTTATAATTTATCATAAGCAAAAAAGTTTGTATTTGGATTTTTATTTTTGAACATATTGCAAGGTACAGTGTCGATGACTATGATACTGGGGGTTTACGGGTCCATGACCATCGTGCTTGGTCCAACAGCTTCCATAGTTTTCCAACCTAGTTCCGTGTTCGTGAAATCTGTGAAGGTCAGCGTCACCATTGGTACTTTTATTTATCTGTGTTTGGATTTGTAGCTACTGAATATGTCGGTAATATGAATTTTCTTTTTCATTTTGCTTTATTAGGTAGAAACTTTGATGGCAAACCCTGGACCAGGACCCATTCTTTACGGTACATATGGGTATCCCCCATTTCTTTTTCATTTTGCTTTATTAGGTAGAAACTTTGATGGCAAACCCTGGACCAGGACCCATTCTTTACGGTACATATGGGTATCCCCCACTTGATGATGTTAGCACTTGGGGTCAAACTCTTAATGTGTCCCTTCCATCTGGCGAAGAGAAGGCAAGTTAATGTACTTTTTCCAATTCCCTCTCCCTTTCCATTTTAAGGTTCATCTTTAACCTTCACATGATTCTGAATTTAGATACTACAAAAGTCTTCTCACTCCTTTGTTATGTCTTCCACAGGAATGGAAAATTTATCTAAACAGCGGGAGTGCAATAAATATTTCGTATCACGTTGGTTCTAGGAACTCTTCTGTTTTCCTTATAGTTGCACAAGGTATGGCATAGGAAACTTCATCCTTCAGATTTCCCTATTTGTGGCTTTCTTCTCTCAAATTTTGTCAGTTTAACTGCCTGTTAGATTTGTAATATAAGCGAAAAAAATGTATTATCTTAACACCCCTTTTATCGGGGAGTGGTATTTAGTGTGTAAGGCACCTTATAGCATCCAAGGTTCATGTCCTAGATTCGTGTGGTATACAGATTAATTGTCTTGCTATAAACGTCGTTTCTTTTGGGATCCATTACTAGATGAGGCAGAGTGGTTGGATCAGGATCGACCACATCGAATCATATAAATGTCGACTTAAGTACTCTTGATGTGGATTTATATTTGATTGGATCGATATTTGATACAAAAGATAATCGTTGAAGTCTCCATCAACCTAAGAACCGAATCATGAACAGGCTAACTAATCCAATATATATTTACACTATGAAGTTTACCGACCGACTACTCCACATTAGCAGCTAATCAGTCTGGTCTTATAAGCTGACCAAAATTTCGGCAGACACAAGAAATCTCCTGATTGATTACATGTCACTGAAAACAAACATGTGACAATTATCATCCGGAGTTCACAAAAAAAAGTATATAGGAAGCGTTTGATAATTTGAGCTTATGACCCACTCATCCAAAGTTTATTTAGAAATCTATAAATAAGAAGATAATATAAAAAAAATAAGATACTGTTATTCTAACTCAAAACACCAATTATATTCGAACAGTTAACTAATTTGAACATCGGAATACTTGTTGGGACCCCTCCCGAGACCAAAGACTGTACCGAAGGAAAAAAGCAGCATCTAGAACCAAAGAGCTCAAAGCCAACGAAAGATCTATGGTTTAAGTTAGGCTAACTGGCCACGCAATAACAATAAGAATACACACACTTGCATCATAGATAAGCGGGTCACGTCTTTACTTTACGTAGGAAAGTGGGAGATAATGTGACAACTTCAAAATGACATTCTAGGAAAACCAGAATGTCATTTATGTTCTCTTCAATAAATACCTCATCATATTTGTTTGTTGGGATTACCACGTTCACTCACGTCTTGAGTATTCTCGCTAGTGCTGCCTCCCAACTCGAAGGTCCTTTAAGAGCCACCAATATCCAATTATCGAAGTATGTATGTTCTTATTAATGTTCTTATACTAGTACATTGCATGTCAAAGATATATTGCTAATTTATCTTTAAGGTGAATGAATACAATGTGCTTCCAAACTGAGTTTGAGTTTTTAGGCTCATATACATTTTCCAACTTAAGTGTGTATGTTGGAATTCGTATTTGGTTAGAGCTTACCCTTAGTTGGATTTTTAGGTTTCAATGAAGTTTTTGGTTTGAAATTTCTATGTTTGCTTAAATTTTTGAGTTTGGGATTTTGAGGTTTGTTGGGTTTCTTGGTTTGAAATTTCTATGTTTGCTTAAATTTTTGAGTTTGGGATTTTGAGGTTTGTTGGGTTTCTAGGTTTCTGTAAGGTGTAAGGTTTCTAAAGTGTAAATTAGTTAACTAGGAAACATGAATTATCAAATTCTATATCTCTAGGACAAATCTGACTTGATTACTTGATTTTTCAAAACCAATGGGCACATCTCAACTAAGATCCTAAGATCCTAAAGATATTAAAGAATACCCAATCATGAAGCAAGTCAGGCAATGAAGAGGAAATTATTTTTTAGGCTTATAAGGAGACAAGCCAGTATATAAAGATGACAAGGCTGACAAAAGGGACCCTTATGCTATTTTTACGACACCCTATTCTCGAACTTAGGGTTCCGATTTCCCCTTACGAATTGCCCAATTGCATCTTAATAACTAGGCATGTGTTTGAGCGTTCAAAATACTTTGTTTGGTACAAAACATTAAACCTACAACAAATATGTTTTTCTATTTTTTTTTTAATTCCTCCAACAAAGAAGGTAGGCAACATGGGCCTCAGTTAAAGGAGTGTTGGACATAAGACTATTGCCTTCTTTCTTTTCTCCTACAAATAGTTCAAGAGACACTTTTTTAAGGTTCATCCTTCCCCAACATTGCCTTCCTTACTCAAGGGATTTTCCCTATACTGGACTTAAAACCCTATCATTCAACACCTGAGACAACTAGCCTATATTGGACAAATAGGAAGCTGAAAACTACAAAACGTTAAAAGAGATGAAGTGTGTGTGTGTGAGAGAGCTAAGCATGTGATATATGTGTGCATATCTAAGTATGGTAGTTTCATGCAAAGAAATGACACTATGACGAAGATGATGGTGAAAGAAGCTGGTGGAGTTGGAACAAGTGTTCTACTAGCAAAAAAGACGATTGTCAAGCATCAAACTAGCTTTGGAAAAATCCCATTTGAGGTTGCCCTTAAAAGAAAACATAGCATGGACAAAGAGATTGCCCTCTCAGATGAGAAGCCTAGAATGAATCAACGAACATTCCAAGTCTGATGCTCACATGCTTGATGTTGTAATGAGCAAATATTGGACTTAATGGACCAAGGCATATGGTGGACGGATGTCTTTCTGGGACTCGACATTCTTACACTTGAATCACAACTAAGCGAACAACTTATTAGAAGAAGATTTAAGACAACTAAGCAAGTACAACACAATTAACCTGAGCAGGGGCTAGTAGAATTGCTCAGTAAGGTAAATATCCTAACATATATGTCTGAAGTGATAGCAAAGGAATCTCGAGCAAACGAAAAAAAAATTACTTGCTCAAAGAGAGAAACGGACAACAAACTTGCACAATTAAAGGCCGAGATTGTCGAGCTTAAAGAGACCTATCAAAAAATCGATGAGAAACTGACAAAAGCTTAAGCAAAGGCTAGACATAAACGCAAGGCAGTGAAGGTTGTCAAAGACGAGCAACTCGTTACCTTAAAATCCTAGAAAGAGAAGAGGAAGAAGTTTCAAAATTTTCGGATGACTTTAAAAACTAAAGTGGCAAAGACCTCAGTTTCAAGCATCTCTAAAATAAGCACAAGTGATCACTTCGTCGGTTAACTATCCAACAGCTAATCCATAAAAAGTAATTATAAACGACTTAATGTTTATTTAGGCACATCCGTGAAGTAATATAATTTATTTAGGCTCTTCTTCCTTAATGTTTATTTTCTGCTAAGCAGTTTATAAGTTTCCTTTGTATTTTAGTGACTGAATTTTGAGGTTTTTTATTTCCTCGGCGAATGTATTTTTTTATCCTCCTTATAGTCAATATAGAGTATAGACAATTTAAGATATATTAATTGTTAGTTCTTTTATATCTTTAATTTATTTTGAAGTCAGTTTACACACATTTCCGTGTACATATAGATAATTTGAAGTCGCATCCAAAATTTGTGAAAATCATAATTTTAATAAACTAGTTATTTACATTTATTCCTCTTTGAAACAGAGGGTGTGATGTGCTGTAATTTAGTTAGTTTGTTATTCCCATAGGATCCTGGTTAAAGTACTTATTTAATCTTTTTATTTCTTTATTTAATTTAGTTTTTAATAAAAGGTTTAATCATTTTTTTTTAATTTTAAAAGAAGTGACTATGTGATCGTTCCATCTAATGGAGAATGGTGCAGTAAGCCTCACCATTTTTAACAACTTCCATTATCTTTTTGTTTTCTGACAAATAAAAAAATTGTTACAAAATATTTAGCTTAAATGTTAAAAAGCTAGTGGCATTAATCAATTTATGGTGATTAAAAGTTCACCAACAATACCAAACCCTGAATCACCAATAAAATAGACCCAGAACTTGCTCATGCAGTGTCGCAGCACATCCCTGGTTTTAGTTATCACGAAATTCAAGCATATGCACACACATGGTTATTATATGTTGTACCAAAATTTGCATGGCTACGTTATATTTTGTGGACATGTCATTCTGATGCCCTTGCTTTTTCAGGGACGGAGTCCTTCTCTCGGTGGCTGGAGAACCCAACAGAACCTAATACAACACTGTCATGGAATGTGATTCATGGTAAGACAAAGTAAAAAAAAAAAAAAAAAAACATTTGTGTTTATTGTACCTACGCTGATGTTGCTTTGTTTCTTTACAGGAAGTGGTATGATTACGCAGGAAATATTCTGGTCGTCGAGCTATTACTTGGCATTGGGTAATTTGGAGGAGGACGTGGAGGTAATTCTGTAATCCTATACCATACTTCGTCTGTGGGCATAATGATCATATAGATAAAGCTGGTATTAGTGGACATAATCTCTTGTTAACTAAAGTAATAAAACATTATATGAGATTTTCCAAATTAAAAATGAAAGCTAGTTTATCCGAAATACTTTTACAAAAGAAATATATTTTTTATAAACTAAAATTAGTTAATGTATAAGTTTAAAATAAAAATACAAAAGAATTTTTACAAGTTAGTTTGTATATAATTTAATTTTAATTTATGACAAAAAGTTAATTTTATTTTTTCTTCATATTTTTTTCTTTATGGGAAAGGTTCTTATAAAAAACATGTCCTAAAGTTATTATGGTGTGCTTTTTCTTGATTATATTTAACTTCTAAAGTTGATTTTGTTTATTCTTATACGAAGTGGATTTTATTTTAATAGTATATTTGGATAATTTCAGAATATTATTTTAAAAAGAGAGTTTTCATAAATTAATTTGCAAAAAAATTTCCATGTTAATTTTTTTAAAAGATAAGTTTAACCATACATAAGATCAGTTTAGTGTATTTTTTCTTAAAATACTTATGGGAAAACCTTAATATTTGATTGCTAAACTAGAACATGGCACGGAGTTATCCGGCTTTTTTAAACATTTGCGTATACGTTGTTAATTCGTTCATAAATAAAAGAAAATATTTGTTGACAACCACATTTTTTTAAACATTTATCCGTTGCAATAAAAATTATTATATTTATGTGATAATAATAAATATAAATAAAATTTATATAATTTTATAATTTTATAATAATATATGTAATTGTATTGTAGTTATATGAAATTACAAGAGTTTCAAAATTCCATATCTCTTAATAAAATAATTATGCATAAAATCTAAGTTTTAAATATATATTTTAAAAGCAAAATCTAAAAAGTATGGGGAGAAATTTGACCTAGAAATTTAAATAAATAAATGCATATATTCTAGGATAACAAGAATGTTAACATAATTTCATTAACGAGATTATGGGAGTGATAAAATTTACAAGATATTTATTATGAAAACGACTTATATATTCAACGTAGATGTAAACAATAAATAGGATTCAAAATAATCAATTTAAGTTTACACTTAAAACTTTTAAAATTGAGAACTTTTGAAGTTATTATTGAAAATTCTACATGGACTAGATATTAGACTAACAAATGAGAGTATATTTCCTCTTATAAATTAGATTTAAACTTATTATTTAATATAATATTAGAATCAATTTTAACGAATATTTTATCTAAGTTTTTCTTAATAAGATTTGGTAAATTTTTTAAAAATAAATCTTATTTTATAAGTTAGTTTTGTGGGGATAAATCAAATAATTAATGAAGACTTTTTCATAAAAATTGAGTTATGTATTTATTTATTTCTTGTATATGCTTAGAAGGACTTACACAAGTCTTTTGTTTTTTTTTTCTTTTGAATGATGTAGTTTTGGTTGAAGAATTAAGGGAAGAATGTTAACTCTAATATAGGGCTTTATAGATAGACATTTGAATCGTAGGGTTTGTTTTTAAGTAGGACTAAAAATAATTGCATAGTAATTTTAACAAGAAACAAGAGGTAAATAGCCTTGAAGGTAAAAATTGGAGATGATATACACATCTTGTTAAGTTTAAGTACTTGGGATTAATATTGCAAAATGCTGAAAAAATTAAAATGAGATTGTTTTACACAAAATACGAGTTGAGTGTTTTAAATAAATATTTATCTATATCTATATCTATCTATCTATCTATTTATTTGTAATGGTAAAGTACTGACCAATCTCAAATGGAAGTTTTATTGTATTACTATGTGACCAATTAGTGAATATTTAACTTTAAAGAAAACAAGAAAAAAAGATAGGAGTAGCATAAACGAGTATATTGAGATAGATAAGTAGCCATAAGAAAGTACATTAATATTGAATGATTGTTTCTGAGAAAATACAGATACAACCCTTGTTTAGGAAAATACGATAAAATAATTTATTAAGATAATTTGGACATGTAGAAAAAAATTGCCTTAGAGGAATCAATGAGAAAAGTGGATTACATGGATTTTGGCCATATGAAAACGGGTAGGAGACAAAATAAGCATAGGAAGAAATTATTGAAAGGGATCTCTTGGTAAATAATATGTATAAGAATTTAGTTTTAAAACAAGCACAATGATGTTATATGATGCATGAAACAGATCTCTCCTAGTCGGACAAAACTATTTTTGTTCAGACTGTCGTGACTGCAAAGAAGGAAAATGTGAACTTCAATCTAACAGTATCTAGACTGACGTGATCCTTAGAAGAAATGGCCTTGCCCCTCAGACCAGATACCATTTCCTCCTCTTTGAATGACTAATCTAACACGTGCAAGAATCTAATCTCGTGTATTAGTATCCTAAATCCTTTGCATGATTGAGGAAAATAAACAAAGAACTCACAAAAGTTCGAACATTATAATTTGAACACATAGACTTCAGTACAACTGAAATAATCACCAGACCTAATTAGTACTGTATATGGACATTGTTATTGTTTCAGGAAAGGCCTTGCATTCTATTAAAATGATGTAAAAGTAATTATAATTCTGAACCAGAGTGTTCTGAGTATGGGAAATATGGGGTTTGATCCAAGCAATCTTATCAGATTTTATTAGTTTATTTATGTTTCCCATACATCAGTCACGTTTTCCCCGACTTATTATGATTTCAATTGGCTTATATGTTATCAAGCATTGTAGTATTTGTTAACTAATCAATCATTTGTTACTTACCTTTTGTCTATTCTTATTGAATAGGTGGCATTAAACCTCAGTGTAAGCTCCTCTCTGCATAATACAACAAATGCTTACTACAAATGCTCTCTTACCAGTGGCCCATGCACTTTAGACATTTTCTTTCTTGATGGAAGTGCAGCTGTTTTAGTTACTCCTGGTCCACAACAGGCAAGATTATTATCGTTTGCTTATCATATACTTGATTGAAACAAATGGTGATCATTAAAACATATAAATGGTAAATGGGAAGTAAAATTATTAATGTTGCAACCTAGCATTGCATTTTGGTTTGTCACTGAAGTCTGAAGCTTGTAAATCATGTGCCTTTTCCCTCTCCAAGAAAAGTCTAATTCCCTAGGCCCTTATGAAATGCATATTCTTTGCTTTTGCTACTTATTTATGTAACTTTTCTTTGGTTCAGAATGCATCCAATGAATGGTATATCAAACTGTCCTATGGACCAAGATGGGTAACCTATATTTTTGGTATTGGTAAACTCCTTAGTCATTACTAAGTCAGCCTTTTACAACCTATACCAATCTTAAACGGCTTTATCTTACTATTTATGCTACACCTTCCTGCAGGTGGATTGACTTTGCTTGTGTTTTGGACCTTCAACTTATTGAACAAGCTTCAGTGTGCTCATGAAGATAGAACAGTAGTTAGAACTGGGGGAACAGAACCTCAGAGAGCACCTCTGCTTTCTCACAAAGATGACGATCTTTCAAGTTGGCGTTTATCATATGATTCCTTGCCACAAGACGAGGAGGATCTTGACTTTCTTCCAGGAGGCCCCATTGATGGAAAGCTTTCAGGTGATGGTGAAACCAGTAACAATACTCGGCGTCTTTGTGCTATTTGCTTTGATGCTCCAAGGGACTGCTTCTTCCTTCCATGTGGGCACTGTGTGGCTTGTTTTGCATGTGGAACCAGGTAATTCATTGCTATAATAACTACTAACACTGTCATATTGCTATAATAACTACTATAATAAGAATTTGGTTCCCGTTTATTTGAGGTGGTTTTAGACTTAAAAATGTGTTGATCCACTTTTCAAGAGTATGCATGCATTAACAATTTTTTGTTAAGATCACATCTTCATTGGCATGTAGCTCAATGCATTGGTTAATGATTATTCTTGTGTGGTGATGCATGTATATGCAGGATAGCTGAGGCATCTGGTACTTGCCCTGTTTGTCGTAGGAACATGAAGAAGGTTAGGAAGATTTTCACTGTTTGATCAGCGCACAGCCTAGTGTAGAGATTAAATGAGTAGACTCCAGAATAGATGTACTCGGCTAAACATTATTTCTTGGCAATCATTGACAATGATGAAGCAAGTGGTGGCTGCTGGTGAGGATCTTATTGGCCATTGAAGCACTGCCTCTAGTGCAGTAGCCACTAGATGATTGCCAAGAATAATAGATTTATCTATTCAATTACACATTATTTTGTTGCCAATTTGCCATTGCTGCAAAACTTAAGAAGGCATGTAGGTATATTTCAGTCGCTTTTGCTCTCCATTATCCTAGTGTGTTTTGTTTAAATGGTGTGTTGGACATAGAAATAGGGAGTGGATTGCCATAGAGGATGTGATGGACATCTTATATGAGATGAGATCAATTTACACTTAGATATTATAGTTAATCTTAATAAAACTTTAACTCAGATTTTAATATAGATAAGTGAAACAATAAAAAATCAATACAAAAATAATAGAATGAAAATAAAATCAAACTAGAACAGAAAATATTTAATTAAGAATAGAATTCATAATAATATTTTTTTGAAATAATAATAACAATTTATTTTAGTAAAACAGAATAACGAATGATTCATAAATCCTTAAGAATAAATCCCAATAATAATAATTAGCAAAAGTATGTCTTTTTATTTAATTTTTTTCATATTAAAACTAAGATGTATTTAAAGAATATATATAATAGTTATTTTTTAAATAAAGAAGTTATTTAGTTACTTTGAAATATATTAAGAAATAGATTTTAAGTTTAATTTAACTATACAAAAGGAGTTTGTAAGGTAATATTTATATTCATCTATAAATTATTGAAAAACTTTATTTTTAGTGAAAAGAAATGGATTTTAAATTTAAATCAACCTTACAAAATTGACAAAAATTTTATTAAGTTTATGTTAATTTGAAATAATATTTGTAGGTTTTGATTTCTTATATATTTTTATTATAATAACACAATCTCAAAATGACTTAATATATTTATACATAGGTATAATATGTTTTAAAAATAATAATTTTAATCTAGTTATTATTTTGTGATAAATAAACTAATATGATTTTCATAGAAATAATAATAAAATATTAGTAATATATTAACCATAAAATTTTAATATATAGTTTGATTTAAAACATAATTTAATAATAATAGATATGATAAAAATATTTAAATTTAAAACTTTTAAAATATATTATTTACCAAAATCAAATTATTTAAAAAAATTTAAAAAATCAAAAATATATTAATTTTATCATAAAAATTATTATTATTATTATATTTTTCCTTCTATTAATATTATTATTATCGATATAGTAAATTCGTCGTAACGATTATCTAAAGAATTTATATTTATTTATTTGTAAACTGGTTATATTGTCAATAAATTAACGAACAATTTATAAAAGAATTCGTCGATGAATAATTTGGCGGAGTATATTTTTGTTAATAAATTTGTCAATAAATATTTTATAAATAAAATTATATTTATAATAAATTTTTATTAGTAATTTAAATTTTTCTATAATGGACTTTGTAAATATTTTCCTTTCTTATGAGTATATATTATTTTTAAATATTTTTATTTTGTAAACACGGAATAGATATTAAATATATAGTATGTGTACGTGTATTATAGTTATATAGAAAGTTCCTCTAATAAATAAATATATAACATCGAACTCTGTTAGTAAAATAATTTGAGGATTATATTTAGTTTAAAGGAGCTAAAAGGGAAATTTTTCTATTATTAAAAAGTATATATGATTTGAGATGGATCATGGAGAGATTTTAATTGATGGTAGATAAGGGAGTAATTTTCTTCTTTGATTTACAAGGAGAAAAAGAATAAATTCACCTTTATATTTCATAATTTTAAATTTAAAAGCATAGAAATATATTAGTTATTTTTGTTCAAATATTTTAATTGTTTTTCTCTCCTCTCAAAACTCCATTATTGGATGAGAACAAAAATTAGAGAGGAAGGTTTCTTTTTCGTTAATTATCTTCTTCCAACCAATTAGACACTTTTAAATCTTAGGCTTTTTTTTAGAATTCGACAGTTCTAATATTTTAAAAGGTAGTGTTTTTATAAGAATTGGGCTAGAGATAGAATATGGTTAATTTTTAGAGAGTTGTACATTGACCAAGTTTGATCTTCTTCAATAATAGGTAAAAGAATATCTTAAGCTTAAAATCAATAAAATTATAAAGAAGGAGTAATGAGAATAATGAATGAGTAAAATGAGATAAAGGATACTTACTAAAGTATGAGAATTTGTTTATAACTTTCAAAGTGTGATAGGTAGTTATTGTGTTATTGGTTGGTTGTTAAGACTGATAAAAAAAATCAGTTATGAATTTATTTATTATTTGAATGGATTGTGATATGTAGTTACTGTATTAGGGGTTGGTTTTGAAGCCTCATAAGAAAAGTCAGTTATGAGTTTATTTCTTATTTGAATTAGTTACACACAGGCCATTGTTTCTTGCTTTCTTTACTTAATAAATCTTTAATATACCAGTAATATCCTTATCATTTCTAAAGAAACTCTTTTAATTTTAAATTAATAAATTAAGATTTTACTTTCTATTTTTTTTCATAGTTCCACAACACTTTCTTCTTTTGTATTATTTGTTGTAGCTTCGTCACATTATGAAATTAAGAAGAAACTAAAATTAAGTTATAAGAAAAAAAAAAACACAGTACACTATAAAAAGTGTCGTGAATAAATAAAAGTGAAAAATTGTAAAATACTTAAGATTCACGGTTTTATATAAAATATAATGCAAAATAACAAAAATTATAGGATCATTTTTGTTATAAAAGAAATAATGAATTAAAGAAGATGAAAAATAATAATTTATAAATGTCAAAGATAATTTTATTATTTTAAAAAATTATTAGTGCAGGTCACAGTTTGTAATATTACATAATTATTTCAGTACAAATTTTTATTTTTTTAATCAATTGTATATTAATAATTATTGTTAAAATGAGATATTTTATGGTTAGGATATTTTTAACAAATAATACGATAGAAAAAAATAAATAGAAAGGAATTACCAGAAAAAATAGAATTGAAAATCTTACTTTATTAATTTAAAATTAAAGAAGCCTATATGAGAAAAAAAAAAAACGTTGACTTATTTTCAATTTGATTGCACTTATCTAACGTGATTCAATTGCTATGTAAATAAGAAAAAATATTTAATAAATAAATTTAAAAATAAAAATAATAAAGATATTATTAGAAAATTAATTATTTATTAAGTGAAAATTTATATTGTGCAGGAAACAATTCTCCTTACCCACATATTGGTACTGGGAATATAGGTAGTAATTAAAATATGAGAATATTTTTTTTTTAAACAAGCATGGGAAATAGAACTTTTCAACTTCAGATCTTCTTAAAATTAAAATTTTCATCTTATAATAAATATTATAATTTTTGTATGACCTAAAAAACTATTTAACTTTACAAATATTTATATACATAACAAATTATATATATATATATATATATATATATATATATATATATATATATATATATATATATATATATATATATAGTTATACTATTATTAAACTTATTGACATTATTATCATATTTATAAGAGATGTTACCATTATTATTAAATTAAATATATTATTATAATTATAAAAGATATTCTCACAAAATAAAATAAATCACTCATTGTAAATTTTTTATATAATATGTTATTATTTAATTATTTATTTGATCAAAACATATAGTCATTGTAATAAGTTTAATTACAAATAGCTGTAAAATATAATTTTAAAAGAATTAAAAAAAAAACATTTATAGTAACAATCTCCATGGACATATTTACATATAGAAAACCCTTTCCTACTCCCTCTTTATATATAATATTTTCATGGAGCATATATCATTTAGTAATTGTTATTAAATAATTTTATCTTTAATAAATGAAACAAATAATTGAATGATTTATTTTTATTTTAAAATAATTGAAGAATTCTTTTAAAAAGTATAATTATATAAATATTTTAAAACTATATATATTAAATAGTATTACTTTCTTCTTTTAATTAATCATTATTAAAATAATAAAATAATAAAATTATATATTTTTAATGTAATAAAAATATGAACAAACCTTTTAATATTTCATATCGAAAGTAAAAATCAAATTCATTATCATTTAATTTAAAAGATTAAAACAATATTTATTTTAATAATATGAAACGGCCCTAATTTCAAGGACTAAGTTATTCAGCTATTAGCCTTTTGTTTTGAAATAAAAAATACTGTTACTAGGTTAAATTAAACTTATATAAATAAAAAAACTGTTACTATGTGACGCATCTGAGATTGTATGTGACTAGAATATGGACATTTATTTGTCGCAGTAGCTCTGTATTGTATTTGAAGGAATGAATGTGATATCATTATAATGCTGTTTTTTCCTATATAAAACAGATACCAGATAATCCCTCTTTCTCCTCCTTCATAGCAGAGCACAGAAAACATGGGGGTGGACTACTACAAGATTCTTCAGATACACAGGAACGCCAAAGAAGAAGATATTAGGAAAGCATATAGAAGGTTGGCCATAAAGTGGCACCCTGATAAGAACCCTAACAACAAGAAAGAGGCTAACGATAAATTCAAGCAAATCTCAGAAGCCTATGATGTATGTCAATTTAGTATGCCCTTTACAAAAATTGTGGTATTTTGAAGTAATTTGAGTTTGTTTGTTTGCTTTCCCCTTAAAAGTTGTAATTTTGATGATGGGTTTGGATGAGAAACTAGTTTTAATTAGTGGGGTTTTCTTGTTTTGCCCTAATTTGTCTAGTGTCTGAGAACACTACTCAAATTTGGTGTTGTATTGTTTAAGTTGCCATTTTTTTTCAAGGTTTTTCAACTTTGAGTATGTGGGCTGTTCTAGATTTAATCTAAAAGGCTGGCAATCGGTAATTTGATTGATATTTAAAAAATTTCTAATTTTCAGATTTTTCGGGGTGGGGTTTGGTGGTTTTTCTTTTCCTAATTTGATTTGTGAAACAGGTCTTGAGTGATCCACAGAAGCGAGCTGTGTATGATCAGTATGGTGAGGAGGGGTTGAACGGGGTGCCGCCACCAGGTGGCGGTGGTTTTGCTGGTGGCGCCGGTGGGCCGACAACATTCCGGTTCAATCCCAGAAGTGCTGATGACATATTTTCTGAGTTTTTCGGGTTTCCAAGCCCCTTTGGTGGTCGTAGTGGAATGGGGGACATGGGTGGTCGACCTGGATTTTCCAGGGGTGGCACGTTTGGTGAAGATATTTTTGCTCAATTTCGGAATGCAACTGGGGAGGGCTCTGGCCATATGCCTAGGAAAGGGGCACCCATTGAGAGAATTTTACTTTGCGGTTTGGAGGATTTGTATAAAGGGATCACCAAGAAAATGAAGATTTCAAGGGATGTCATCGATGCCACTGGGTGAGTTTTCTACTTACTTTCTAGTTTCATCCGGAAGACCTGAGTTTGTTTATGTTAGTGTGTTATTGCAAGGAATCAGATTATCAAATTTCATGTAAAGTTTGATGCTTTGCTTTAATTTGATCAATTGGGTCAATTGTTTGATAGCTTTGAAATTGAACTGTATCATGTATGCATGACAGATTAAAGGAAACTTTCATATGGTTTATGTTTTCAACATGGAAGAATCATCTTGTAGCAATTTCCTGTGAAGTTAGGACACATAAGAATGTGTTATGAGTTGTGAAATTGTGTTTTGAAATCTTTGACATGTGATTATGTTTATGACTACCTAATCTACCATTTGCAGGAGACCCTCCACAGTAGAGGAAATCCTCCTGATTGAGATAAAGCCAGGTTGGAAGAAAGGAACAAAGATAACATTTCCTGAAAAGGGAAATGAACAAAGAGGAGTTATCCCTTCAGACCTTGTGTTCATCATTGATGAGAAGCCTCATAGTCTCTTTAAGAGGGATGGCAATGATCTTGTTGTCACCCAGAAAATCTCTCTTGTGGAAGCCTTGACAGGTTGCTCAGTTCAGCTGACAACCCTTGATGGTAGGAATCTGACAATCCCTATTAACAACACCATTAGTCCTACATATGAAGAAGTTGTCAAAGGAGAGGGTATGCCAATTCCCAAGGACCCTTCCAAGAAGGGGAACTTGAGAATCAAGTTCAACATCAAGTTTCCCTCCAGGCTTACATCTGAACAGAAAAGTGGCCTCAAACGGTTATTGACATCTCCTTAAGCAATGGTGGTAGCTCTAGCTAACATATTAAGATGTCACTTGTTTCATACTTGGTTTTTTTGCTTTCAAATGGAAATTGCTGCCACTGTGAACTGGAATTCCAATTAGAACAGTTTAGATGGTATTTGTTTATTGTTTCATTTCTTTAGTTTTTGGTAGTGAGAATTTTCTTATCCTCGTCCACTTATTTGTGTGAAAAATGCCTGCAAGAATTGGTGTTCGTTCTACTTTGCTCAATAGGATTTTTCTTACCCTTGTGTGAATACTCTTCTTTATATCTCTGTTTCTTAACCTTTTTATGACTTATGTCATTTGATAAAGCATTTTTTTTTTTTTGTTTACCAATGGAATATCTCATCATCGTTGACCACAAATACTTTATGAGAAATTTATACATGACAATCATGATTCGTGCTAATTATAATTTCTAAGAATGTTCACGAAATAAGAAGTTAAAATTTTGTTTGAAAATATTTATATAAGTTTCTAGAAAAGAAGTATTGTGTTATTTTTATTGAAATATTTAATTATTAGTACATTAAGAGCTTTATAAGAGTAAAATGGTTAACTTTCATTAAGATTTTTGTTTAACTCGGGAAAATTAATTTCTCACCTTCTTTATCGGAATATTTTTGTGAAAAAAATTAATAAAAAACATTTTTTAGAAAGATAAATCAAACAAGAAAAATATACTCTCCTAATTTCAAAATTTCTAGAAAATAAAAAATTATATTTATGTTCGGATGGGTCAATATTGTTGTCGTGGGTCAATAGTATCTTTCATGATTTCACAGTCAGTTGTCACTTGCTCTAGTCAAAAGTTGAATCAGATTAATTAATTGGTAGATTTTTGTATTTACTCTTTAAAGGTAAGGGAGATTTATTTGTGTTTGTATTTTCTGTTTTATTCTTTTTAACCATAAAAAAAACACGTTATTTTTAGTCTATTTTCCGTTTTTTTTAAATATATAGAAAACACTTAAAACATTTTCTGTTCAATTTAGGTTTTGGGGCATTGGTTGTTGCAGAAATAGAAATTGAGATAAAAGCTTTAGAAAAAAAATTAAGAAATTTCGTCTTTCCGATCACATTTCTAATACCTATGATATCTCTTCGATTTTCCAAAATTGCAAAGCATACAGAATGAAGCAAATAGAAGAAAAGAGTTTAGCAAATAGAATGAGCTAAGCTTATCAGTGAAAATAATAATTTTTATTGAACATATATTTTAAATTTTTGGACTGTTATAGATTGAGCTACTTTTGTGGTTTGTTGGAAGTGAGATAAAATAGTTAGAACTTAATTAACAGAAAAGATTTTATTATGCAACCTCATCGTAAATATCTTATTTGTACCATTAAGATTTTATAAATAAAGACCTAATGAAAAGATCTCTACAACTTTTGGCAATCTTGAAATTTCTTATAATGACTTCAATATGGTAAGAAATGTCCCTCTTGGTGTGAACATGAGTAACAAATTTTTTGTTTTGCTAGAGTTTGATATAACAAAACTCAAGTTCATGAAAACATTTGATTTAACTTTTTTAAAAGGTTTATTTAAATTATGTTATTCGTTTCTATGCTTAATATTTGTATTAATTTGAAATCTTTTTACTTTATTAATTAACTAAAAATTGATTCACATTTAAATGCTTTTAACCCTAGATTGTTATAAAAAAAAATACTTTATGGAAATTAATGGTAGATATAAATTGATTTTAATTATACATGTTTGAAGCTTTTGATATATAATAATGATTCGTTCAATAAATTTAGGTTTATTTACTTAAGAAATAAAAAATTTGAATAATTTCATGAAATGATGATATAATTGAGATTTTCTAAAGTATATTTGTTTTTAAGTAATTGCTATGCGGAGTAATTTTGTGAAACTCAACCCCAATATCTTTATATTTTAGTTTATCACACATTTTAATATATTTTATTTCTTATCCTTTATCATTTTTTTATCTTATTTATTTATTTATTTATTTTTATCTTTTGTTTTAGTATTTATTTTTATCTTTATCTTTTATAGTTTATTCAATTTTGTACTTTTATGTTTATTTTTATGTCTTATGTTTTATCTTTAGTTTATTTTCTATTCACCTTTTATTTTATCATTACTTTCATCTATTATTTCCACCTATTTATCTTTTTTTTACTATTATTTATTTTAAAAAATATTTTATTTCATGTAAATTAATAGTCAAATATTCTATAACTTGAATATGGAGTTAGTTCTGTAAAACTCGATACTTCTGCTTAAAAATATATTTTACTAATTGTGGAATTGATATATTTATAAAAGTACTCTACAAGTTTCTATAGTATCGATGTCAGAAACTGGTGTTTAATTTTTATTTTTTTTTACTTGTTTGCTTATTAGTTTAAGATATTTTGAAACTGGTCTTTATGTTCATTAAACAAACTTGAAAATGCTCTAACTCAATTTATGCAGATTTCAATTTTTGCATAAAGTTATATATCCAGAATTTAGAGACCCAAGTGGCTCAATTAGTTACATAGTTATCAAAGCATCAAAGTAAAATGTTAGTCATTAATATTGAGGTCAATACTCAAAAGACTTGTAAGACCACTATATTGATAAATTTCAATTTACATGATTAGTTAATTAGCAATTAGATAAGGAGGAAATAAAATTACACAAGTTTCTATTTTATTTTCATATTTTATGTTATGCATATTTCTTTCTCCTTCAAAAAAATTATAAAAAGTTTAACAATATTTGAGAATTGTCAATGCATTTACTCAAAAACTAATTTGAAGCATAACTACTTTACTTCTCTTTTCTTTCTTTTCACTTCATTCTATGTTCGTGTGCTTTTTAACTTGATCTTCGAAGTCTTCTTTTACATAACACTGAAAATAATTGTCACTATGATATAAAATTAATTCTTTTTGAATAAAACAAAATTTTGCTTTTGACGAGTCATCTTTGATTGAAACATAGAAACTTTTTTCGTGTTTGCCTTCTGGTTTCATGCAAAATAATTTTCTTTCTTCTATCATGTTGTTATTTGCCATCAGAATAAGCTAGAACAAATATGACAATTGACAATGCAAAACTAAGATGTTTGAAACATATTATATTAATTAGAGTATGTTTGAATGAACTTCTCTTAAAAGAATTATAAAGAAGAAAAAAATAAATAAGAAAAAATTTCAATTAACTTAGATAAGTCATTGGACCTATTGGAAATTTTGTTAAGCATTTTTCTAAGATTTGTAAATTAAATGATACCTAATAGCTTATACCTTTGAACATCTTACGAATGAACCCTTGGTCAACTTACATATTTTTATCATTAGAACTCTAAGTAAATTTGAGGGATTACAGACAACCCAAGAGTGTTTTAAATCTAATATGTATCAATAAATATAGATTATATTTATATTTATGATAAACAATGCATATTATGATACAATGTTATCTTTTAATCGCTAATACTTTTTGAAAATTTGAAATTTAATTTAAAATAAAAAATAAAAAGTTAAGAAAATTTCTAAAAATGTTATAAATGAAAATGAAAAACTTCTAATAACTTTCAATAAATAGTTGTTCCTTCCCACAAAACACTCTCAAAATAACTATTCTATTTATTTATAGAGAGGATAGATCATGATTTTTTACACACCATTAATAGAAACATTAACATAAATAGTAAAATCTGAGAATGCTTACAAATTATACCGGATCAATTTTAAAGAGAAAAACCATTCCATAAAATCAATTTAGTTTCCTTAATTCATTATCCAATCAATCATATATGAATTTGAAATTGGAGTTGCCTTGGATAGATCAATTTTCGATTCTAGCCTTATTTTATACTTTTCTTTAACAAAAATACTAAATAAATGGTAATATATATATTAAAAATATAATCAAAATTTAAAGCGTCTCATTTATAAATCATTATATATTTTTAACTAAATATATTTCATAAATAAGTATAAATTAAGTAATAATTTTGTAAATATATAAAACATGGAAATATTTGCGGAAATTCAAAAACAATACTATACGTACATAAGTTTAATTTTCAAACTCAAATCCAAATTTCAATTTTCAAGGAAAATAATATTTTTGTAATTATTTTTCAATTTATTTATTTTTTTTAAGATTTTAAGTGGATTAAATCGATTACTCTAATATATGTGAGACATGTTCTTCTAACTTATCTGATCCAAAAACATGGTCTTAACTTCTATGACCCGAACTCGCTCCCTAAAAACTGAATCGGTTGAACTCAGTTCAACCTAACAGAGATTATTCTAACCTTGGTGACACCAATGTTGTCTTATAGTATCACACATAAAGATTATTCTAAAATTATGAAAAAAATATTATTTAAACTATCTAAGATCCTAATTTTTATCACCCGAACAAAAATTATCCTAATTTCTACTACCCAAAATCGATCCCATTAATTATTTTAGACCTAATTTCTGACCAAACCTATTTTATTAGTGGAAAGAAAGGGTGAGTAGTGTGGAGGATGAGGCAATTTAGCCTTACTGAGTGCTACTTATACTAATGCATACACACACTTTTAAAGTTTGTATTTTTACTCTCTTTCTCCACCCTCTTTGATCAATTCCCATGCTCTTTCTCTCCAATTCCATCTAGCTTCCCCAAATCCCAACCCCTTTCCCTTAGATCTCAATTGGGTTATGGACATGGCTTCCAGTCCGCGCACCGTTGAAGAGATCTTCAAGGACTATAGCGCCAGAAGAACCGCTGTTATTCGCGCTCTCACTCATGGTACTACTCTTCTCTCTCCAATGCCTCTTTCTTTTTCCTCCATTTTCCTCTCCCACTTGCTGATGACCGTTTTGCCCTTTTCTTCTTTCAGACGTTGATGAATTTTACGGACTCTGCGATCCAGGTAAAGGGTGATTAGGATCTGGGTTTTCTGGGGTTGGTTTTCTTGTTTGGTTTTTGTGACGTGTTCGTTTTATTTGGTTGTTTTCGTGGGATTTGTCTTGTTTGTGAATTTGCAAAATTAGTTTCTTAGTTGGAGTAAGTTAGAGTTTTTACGCTCGGAATTTGAGTAAAACGACACGGGTCTGCGGTAATGAGAGGAATGTGAGTTCTTGGGCATGTGGGTGAGTTTTTTTGCGGAACGGTTTTGTATGAAATTGGTCTTGGTTAATGTTGATTTTACAGTGAATTAATTTATGATGGGGTGCTTTTATTTTAGAAACAAGTTAGTAGTGGAACGTTATAAATTGAGCTAAAAGCTCAAGATTGATTTTTTTGAGTGTCAAAATCTCTTAACTGTTCACTGGTATTTGAACTCTGATTTGGGATTTTAGATTATCCAATGTGAATCCAAACACGGGCTTCGTTATTGAGGGAATGTTGAATTATCGTATTGGTATGTTCTGATGTTTGAGTCTGATTAGATGGCAGCAACCACATTCATTTTGGTGGGTTTTGATTCCCATTAAATTGAGGTTTTGTAATGATTGAATAATGTGTTCTGGCCTTCCATTAAATTTAAAGTCTCTGGTGTGTTTCTTTAAGATAAGGATAACTTGTGCCTCTATGGACACCCGAATGAGGCCTGGGAGGTAACTCTGCCGGCAGAGGAAGTTCCACCAGAGCTCCCTGAGCCGGCTCTTGGAATCAATTTTGCTAGGGATGGCATGAACCGTAGGGACTGGCTTTCTCTGGTTGCTGTGCACAGTGACTCGTGGTTGGTTTCTGTGGCCTTCTACCTTGGGGCTCGTCTTAATCGCAATGAGAGGTAAGATCTAGTGTGATGGATGTGCATGTATGTGCTGATGATTTAAGTTCATTGTGGCTCTCTATCCTTTTTCAATGTTGAATTTATGGGTTACAATTGTTGTTGGTGCTCAGCATTCGTCTATATCACTATGGTTGATGAATGTCTCAAGCAATAATCAACATTCAAATTTCTCAAATGTCTGTTGTGATCTGATGCCTGATATATTTACACATGCGTTCATTGTTTTTGCAGTAAGTTTTTAATACAATCTTACGTGACCAGCAAGATCAGCTGAGGTCTCCATCCAGCAACTTTGTGTTTTATAAAAAAATATGAATTTAGGTTATCAGTGAGTGCCATGTTGCTGCTATGCTTATTCTCATAAAAGTTTTTGCATGCCAACATATCTAAAATATGTTGACATTGTCAGTTTGAATTACCTTTTGATCACTCACTCACACACATTATTTTGTCAGAATTTTAAGTTGTTTGATTTTGATTCATTTTAGTTTCAATTTTGTATGTTTATGACCTTGGATATTTTTCCAGCCATAGATTAATAATATTTGTATCTTTATAGTATGACTCTTGGCTATTAATCATGAACCTGTCTTAAAATTTTGAGTGCCATTTGACTTTTGAGCATTTATAAGTCTGTCATATTGACAGAATACCAATTGATACTACACCTATTCAAATACGTAAATTCCCCATCACATATAAATTGCTTATATAATTTCTGCTATCTTTTGTATAGTGCTTGTTTGCCAATCAGCTATCTTGAAAATAGTAGCTGCTCTGTGAACTGCTATACTGTTATAGCACTTTCGGTTGGTAGTACTTCTTTGGTTTGGCTGTTTTTTGCTCTGCTATCTGGGATTGACTACTATGGTTTTTCTCAAATGGCTTTCCCTTCAACTTGAAATTTCTGCAATTACTTATTACAATAGCTGTTCTATTGAATTTCTTTAATGTGATATTTTTTTCATTGCATTTGCTGCTTATGATTCATCTATTGATGGTTAACCTATATCTCTATTGCAGGAAACGTTTGTTTAGTTTGATCAATGATCTTCCATCCGTTTTTGAAGTTGTGACTGAAAGGAAACCAATTAAGGACAAGCCCACTGTGGATAGTGGAAGCAAGTCTCGGGGAAGCACCAAGGTTAGTCTATTTCTTTTCTAGTGATAATTGTTTCTTGAGTAGCAACACTCTCTTTTACGTACACTGTTTATTTTCGGCTGAAATTTATTAGAAATCTAGAAACTTTGTATATCACAAATTAATGATTTCTCACTTACGACATAATAATAAATATTAGTTCGGACACTTTACCTGTTACTTTTGCTATTCATAAGAAGATAATAGTATTCTAAGCTATCTGTACCATGATATCTGTTTTTGTATGTTATTGCACAACTAGTTGAAGCTGCGGTCTTGACTAGTGTATGCAAAACCATGTTGCGTATTCCATATCTGATGCCATTTCTGTACATTTATATGCAGAGATCCAATGATGGGCAAGTTAAAAGCAACCCAAAGTTTGCTGCAGATGAGGGTTACGAGGAGGATGAAGATGAGCACAACGAAACACTGTGTGGAAGCTGTGGTGGAAACTACAATGCGGACGAGTTTTGGATTTGCTGCGACATATGTGAGAGGTGGTTCCATGGGAAGTGCGTTAAGATCACCCCTGCAAAGGCTGAGAGCATAAAGCAGTATAAATGTCCATCATGCAGCCTGAGGCGTGGCAGGCCCTAGAGTGAAGACAGTGGAAAGTGTGCATGTGAGGTGAGTGTTGTTTCGTGGCTTACAAGATAGTGTAATTTTGTTACATCACTTACACAAGTTCATGTAATGGCCAAATTTATTAGGGATCAAGTTTCTTTTTACCAAGATGAACTATTGCTGTATGATACACAGTATAGAATAGGACATGACAGATTTTAATTTGATGATTAGTTTATATTTAGTTGAATATTTGCTTGAATTTACATTGTAATTTTTTTTTTAAAGTTTTATCACAGAGAAAACAACATTTTAGTTTTTGTTTAACGTGTGGGTATTGTTTGATTTCTTAAGCCTGTGATTTTAGATTTGATTGATTTCGAGATTTCTGTGTAGAACGAATATTTTGAAGGAGAGCTTCTCGTTCCACCACTTGTATTTTGAAAAAATAAAGTTTCTTAGGAAATAATACGGAACAAAAATATAATTGGCTACATAAGCTTTTGGTTCTTATATTCTGAACATTTTTTTTAATGTAGTCCAAATGTTTTTTTTGAAAGATCTTAATTTAGTTCCAATTTTATTTAAAACGAGCGGCCCTCACTGACTATAGGTGAAAAAAAAAATACTTTCTAGGTGTTATAATTTACTATTTATTAAAAATATTTCTAAATTTCAACCAAAGAGTAAATTTATTAAATAATCTCATGTACCTCATTCTAAACCATCTCTATCCAAAAGCATTCACAACTTTTCAATTCAGTTTTTACTTCACTCCTATGCGAATGACAAGGAAACTACGTGTGGTATCTGTGATGAAGGACATTGACTGAAGCATAGGCATTCTCGCCACCAATTCAATAATTCCCATAGGGACAAAGGAATAAACCACAAGACATGAACACCAAAGGTTAAGTTTGATACTTGGATTTTGGACAACTATAGACAGTTAGCAGAATCTAAGGAAAGGTAATGCAGCTTAGTTGACATCGCCACCTTGGTTAATTCTCTGTGTTTTGTCCTTGTTCCACCCTTCTCTGCTATAATCCTTGTCTTTACAACCCCATGGCTTGGGCCTCTCAGACCCCAAAAGTTGAGCCATGGGTTCCTCTCGGTCACGTGGCTCTGCCACTGCCAAAGAACGCCTACGTTGGACACCAGAACTCCATGATCGCTTTGTGGTGGCTGTAAATAGACTAGGGGGCCCTGATAGTAAGTCCTTCTTTGCATCAATAGTGAGTATTAATTATCCCATGCATAATCATCATCTAATAATGGTGCATAAGTCTGCAACTTCATCCAAGAACTCCTATATATGATAAATTTAACGTTCAATCTTCAGGGTTTGTTCAAGTTTGAATCTTGCTCAAAATAATCTTCAATCAAACTTTACTTTCTTCTCTGTCGAACCAGATTATCTTAGACGAAACAGTAAAACACTTGTGGACATCTCCTTAAAGTGTGGAACTTGTTTTGTAAAATGAAAAATAGTTCAAACAAAAAATAAGGTTTTTACGATTCTTTTATTGTTGGATTTCTTAACCAGGAAGTTTGTCGAATGACCAATCCTTTGTTCATCGCCTAACCATTACTGTTGTTTAGATTTCATTTAGTCTTTAGAAAATCACAATGGTTACAGAGAAATAATGAAGATAGATTAAACATGATCATTGGTGGATTTTCAGAAAATGTTTTACAGGATGTACAAAAATTTTAGACGTGTTAAATATATGAAATATACTAAAACTAAAAAAAATTATTTTTATCTATATATTAATTTATACATGTGAAAAAGAAATTGGGGGCCAAGACTCCCTCACTACAACAAAACTCTGTGACTAAGCATGACAATTAAGGTAACTAGAGACACAAAGAAGAAAAAAGTGTTGCTTAGTTTTTATCGTGTGAAAAATAAATAATAAAGGTATTAGATAAAATTGTTAACAGAATGTGATAAATAATATTCTTAAGAATTTGTTCTTTAACCAACCTCAATAAATAATCGTGTTGGTTATATAATTAACCTTAACTTTTGAGTAAAGTCTCAAGTTCAAGTTCTCGTGCAATATTCTAAATTCTCTGATTGATTTTTCCCGTGCTTGGATTATTTAGAGAAAAGAATTTATCAAACTTCTTTAGATTAAACGCTTTTTAAAAAAAAAAAATTCTTTGTTTACTTACAGGCAATTCTGTGTGTTCTTGCATTTTGCCATTGTGTTTTAAACACGGAAAATATATTATGTATATAAGATAATAGACCCTTCTTTTTTTTTCTTATGTATTTTATGTTTTTTTTTGTTGTTTTTTTTTATTATTTTTTTAAGAAGCAAATCATATTTGTTTTCTTAAATAGGTGATATTTAAAATAGCCTTTTTTAAAAAAAAAACACTTATTTTAAATTTAAACAAACTCAATAGCATATCATTTAGTTGGAGTGATAAGCCATAAAATTAGTGAGATGAAAGATTTAGTTAGAGAGGAATTGATGGTTGCGAGTGTTTGATTTCTAGTTATGTTAAACATCAACAATATGTTTGAAAAAAACTTCTCCATAAATATTTTTCAAAAAGGGAAAAAAATTAAGTTTATTAATGTACAAAATTTGCTTATATATAAATTAACATCAAATTTTGAAGAAACTAATAGGGAATAAGTTTTACACATTAACTTATTCTTTAGAAGTTATGGCCCTAATTTGATTTGTTTGTGTAGGGGCAACTCCAAAAGGTATATTGAAAGGAATGAAGGCTTTGGGTATTTCTGAGCTAAACATTTATCATGTCAAAAGCCACTTGCAGGTTTCTCTCTCTTCTCTTAGTTTCATTTTTGTGGTGGAGATCTTTTCTTGGTCCAAAAAGTGAAATGATATGAAAATGAAAAATCACAAAAAAATGTGAAACTTAACTATATAAAATTTTTTAAAATGTATTACGGTTTATATAACTCACAATGTATTTAAATAAAAATATATTTTAAATTATACAATTCACAATGTATTTAAAATAAATTTTGTAATATGAGTTAACAAACTTGCTACTATAATATAATAATGATTATCACATTAGTCTTGTACCTAAAGTAAAAAAGAGTCTACATCATTCACATGGACCGATAAATTGCTTTAGACCTAAGGGTTAAGGCCCCATTAAGAAGGACCCATACGAATTACTCTTACTAAAAAAAATAGTATAGATATTCTAAAAATACTTAGATAGAGTTTACTTTTTAAATAAGAAATGTTAACGCATTTATAATCTATTTTTTTGATGATTACGCTCATTTAAATTTTAATAATTAATTATTTATTTTAGCATATTTTTTATAGCAAATGTACAATTTAGATATAACTATGCATATTTATATTTATAAATCAATACTAACATGTACATTGTATAGAGTTAAAAGAAAAGAATAATATAAAATTGTCATTTAATTTTTACGACATAAAAATATGGAATTTTGATTCCAATTATTCTTTATTTTTCATTTCATTAATCTTAAATTTTTTCATTGATTTACTTTGTTATTATAAGCTTTAAATATTTTCTTAAAAAAAATAAAGGGTACACGCATATTTGAATCAGTTTATATAAATATATTAATGGTAATTTCATTTTTCAACTGAATTTTTTAAATAAATTTATTTTAAAATTAAGGTTACATACATATCAAGTTTGAATTAGTTTATATCAATATCTTAAAGAAAATTTCAGTTTTCAACTGAAATTAATAATTTCCCAAGATGATATATCTAATGTTATATAATATTAATAAATACTTTTAGAGTAGTCTTTTCAATTAACTATCACCCATGTACTCAAATCAATTCCACTTGCAAATGTTTTAATACAATTTGAAATTGGAAAGTAAGAGAAATATTTTAAAACAAAATTTATATTCACTTTTACTTCTTCGAATACTCATCTATTTTTAGTAAATTTTCAACTTCAAAGCCATTATTCATATCTTGAACGTGAAACCAAATAATTAAGTTGAAAAATCACAATAAAGTTGATCAGCTTCAGAAATCTAACAAGTTCAACATGGATTTGTTCAGAAATACAGGATCTCCAAATTGATTCCAGAGTCCCCCACAAGTAAGTTTCTTATTAGAGCAAGTATTGATGCTAATTAATTTAGCTCCAAGAACACCAAATTCATGTGAATTCATAACAAGTTCCCTAATTATCTATGAAGGAGGAAAACCTGAGAAGAGAAGCATATCAGATATACTTCCAAATTTTAGTTCTATATGGTGAGTCAGTAATTTTAGTTCAACAACAATATTTTCTTTTTCTCAACTTTCATTTTTATATCCTTCAACATTTCAATTATGTTTTGACTATTAATGTCTGTAATGAGCAGTGCTTATCAACTAAAGGAACTCCTTCAAATACAGTCAGAGATGCAAAATCGCTTGAGTGATAAAACACAGGTATTTTTATTTATTTTTTTTCAGTCTTCACCAAAATATTCTTACCAACCCTAAAGTGTGATTAACTCATTTTTAGCAAACACTTTTCGAAATCTAATTTTTATGCACTGTCAGTATAAAATATTTTACATTCAAATCATGTTTAGTGTTATTTTGATGTAGTTATTGTCAAAATTTATTAAGTTACCAAACATCTTAAGATTGGGAAATTGGAATCAAAGAATGAAACATGAAAAGCATTCATTTTCCTTGAACAAAAACAAAGATATAGAGAGAATTTCTTCGGTGATTTTTTATTTTATGTTATTTTGTTTAATTGGTTTAAAGGTTCAGAGAAGTTATAAGGCAAAGGTTGAAGCACAAGGAAGGTTCTTGGAGAGACTTGGAAAAAGTAGTCATAGCAAAACAACAATTGGAAAAGCATGCAAGCCTTTTGCTTCTTCTACAACTGCACCTCTGCCTTCTCTTTCTGAGGAATCTGAATCATTGAAATCAAATAGTGAGAAAGAACATGAATCAGCCAAAAAGCAAAGGATTTCAGAAGAGGGTGTTTTTCCAACAAGTTTTGAACCAGAATTCTACAACCAAACATGGAATCTTCCTTGGAGTCAGATTGCAGCAGCATGCCAATCAACTTTGGATCCCAGTTTCTTATTTTGAGTTTTGTTTGTTTAGAATAATGTGTTTGGCTAATAAAAGATTGATGGTGTTGATCTTACTATAATGTTTGGTTTATCTGTAATATAGTGTTGGACAAAATAAAAGTTTGAAAAATATCATGTATGTATTTCAAGTGGTTGACTGCATGAAAGAAATTCATATTCTGGTTTGGAATACTACTGATATACAATGTATCATATTTACATGTTCACACTTAATTTTGATTACTTCTTAATACAACCAAATTTTGTGCCTTAGAAAGTTTAACAAATGGCCACTAGTTTTTCCCATTTCAGTCACAATTATTTTAGACTCATGTGTTGGACTGAGATTTAAGAAAAAAAAAAAAAAACTGTGGTGTCAATATTTTTAAATAATTAAATAAATGATATGATATTAGCTAGGATTGTTAGGTTATTTTTAAGGATGACAACAAAAAAATAATGGTACTGAATTAAGTTTTTATGGTATTTAAAAACGCATTATTTTTTTATGAATTATTATTCATATGTGTAAAAACTGATATTTTGATACACTTGAAACTAGAATATGTCAACTTTTAACAGAATTAAAATTGTACTTTCTTTGTCCAAACTTATAATTTATTTGTTCTATTTTTTTTTATGAACCTTTATAATCTTGAATGTTTCCTCAAAAAATCATGGAGTAATTTTAAATCTTTCAAATTCTTATGGTGATATCAATTAATTAAGATTTAACTACAAATCCTTCATTAATTTTTTTAAAAATCTTGCAAGTCATTATATTTTTTCGTTTTAGAATTTAAAAGACTTTTTATACAAATAATTTTTTAAAATTTAATTCAAAACATCTTTAATTTTATGTTCTTTTCCAAGTATATTAATAAATAAATTCAAATCTAACTCATGCTGGAATTAATTTATCTCTTTTTGTATATTATAATTTAACCTCTTTATACATTATAATTTGATCTTATTTCATTATGTCTAACAAATTATTTGATAATTCTTTTAGAATCAACCAATCAAGTTTTTAAATTACCTAATTCATATTTGATATCACACCATCATTAGACTTATTGTATTATCTTTTTGTAATGTCACATTATTTTTATTGGTGTAGCTATTTCATTATAATTATATGCATCCCTTTAAAAAATACTAGTATTTCATAACTAAACATATATTAAGTCAAATAAGTATTTTTCAGATTTCGATTTCAAATTAAATATATAAATTTCAGCTTTGTCAATTAGAAACAACTAGTGCATCACTTCACTCAATTTGTTGATCATCAACAAGTGAATTTAAGACACATATGGGTCTTTTACAGTTTTGTATCCAATTCCATGATGCTGACTCATCATCAACCACCACATGCCTACAAGACATTTGTAATATCATATTCCCAATGCTTTTTTTCCTTTAACATACATTTCTCATGTAGCAAGATTCTATTTCTTCTCTCATTAGCCACTCTATTAGGATGAATAAGAAACAACTTTTTCATTCCATTTTCTACTCTAAAAACTCATTAAACTCCCTAAAGGTATATTTTAATAATCATTTTTAGAAATTTTAATTTCTTTCTCATTTTATCTATCAATAAAGTGTTATTGCATGATCTTCAATACACTAATAACACTTTACAATACAAATCAGTCTAAACAATGTGTCCTAAAAAACAGTTATCCTTCATAAAACATCTATCATAATCGCTTTTAGTTAGTTGGTTAATAATTTCTTGCCAAATTATTTATGTCATCTCCAATACAAAAAAGTATGTTATAAAATTTAATTTATTGTGTCCCATTTCTTTTTAAGATACTTTTACAATTTTTCTTCAATATAAAAATTTTACAAAATTACATTTTAACTTTTCAAAACTTAAAGTTTATTATTTTCTTATTTATAAGTTTTAAAACCTAATTTAATATTTAAAATCATAAATTTCATACCAATCAGTATCTTTTACAAAGCCAAAATTCAAAACTTGTGAAGTATTTATGACTTTTGTAATGATTGTATATAAAAATATGCTAAAAAACGTACAAGAGAAGCCTTCCTAGACTGTTCTTGTCACAAGTGACAAAAAGTAATCTACCAACAATCTTGTATCTCAAAAGACGTGTACAACACAAAAGCAATTTGACAACAATATTTTAAAAATATATTTTAAAAAGACATACTTATAGAAAGTTTATGATCCTTAAACATTTAAAATGTTTTTAATAGGAAACAGCCAAACCTAGTGATTTTACAGAATCATATAAGTCCAAATGGAAATATAAAAGTGACAGAAGTTGTCACGCGTTTGCCAAATTGGTAGTTAGGAAAGCTAAAGAGTTGCAACTTACTAAAATGTTAATTATTATTATTTTTTTACTTCTCAGTTGTCATCCGAATTTATAGATTAATAAATTAATATTGAATAATACAAATGCTAATTGAAGTTTATAAAGTCCATGCATGCAATGTATATAGGTACTTGATATCATATCAAATGCTTTTCTTTTAAAGATCATTCTTTAGTCATTTTAATGGAAGAAAAAATATGTTAAGTGTTATGAAATATTTATAAATCATTATCAAAATAAATTGTATTTCTATTATCAGTGAACTAATCATTATTTAAATAGTATTTTTGCCTTTTTTTTATTTCACAAACACTTTTTACCTGTATTTGTTGATTATTCTTAAAAAATTGCTATATAAAAGAAGATTGGCTCATTGATTTAAGGTTTAATTATTTATTTTATTCAATTTAATATAAATACTAATAAAAATTTCAATCAAAGTTTCTCAATTTTATAAATATGACAATATTATTATTTTATTAAATTTTTATCTGATTAAAATTAAAATAATAAACATTGATAATTTTAGTTTATATATACTCAATTTATAAATATAATGACAATTTATAAATTAACCATACTAATTTTAATTGATACAAAGTTCACATTATTTGTTCTTATAAATTGAGAAACTCGATTAGTTTATTTTCGAAATTAAGAAATTTGATTAAATTTTTTTATCAGTAAAAAGACTAAATTAAACAAAATAAATAAATAAAGTTAATGAATAGAGATCCCGTATATCTTAGACACTAGATGTTCATTTATTGTGAATTTTGTAATAAAAATAAGTTTAAAATGTCAAATCTAAATAAACATATACGCATATTTAAATTAATTAAAATTATAAATTTAATTTTCATTCGTAAAAGCTAAACACGACTTCGTAGTAGTTTTTTTCACATAAGAAACACCAACTCCCATCAAACAAAAAAAAACCAACTTAATATCATTTTGATACATATTATTAAATATTATTATACTATTAAAATGAGTTGTAAAGTAGGTGTATATTTTTAGAAATATCATAGTATTATATTCCTTCTCAAAGAAGGACCATTGAAAGCAATTTTTGAGTTAGAAAGTTGATAGCCACAAGTATTATTTAAAAATGTGAGATTATTAATGGTTGGAGGGCTATTTACAACATGTGACTAAACTAATTAATGATTATAATAAGTTTCTTAGTTGAAAACGTGCATAATTGGAAACGTGTCAACTCAATCAATTAGATGGAAGTTGTGTCGTGGTACTAATTGGAAAAATCATGTCCCATCCATCCATGGTGCTATCTTTTTCCTTTCTTATGACTCATAATACTCAGCATTCCACTAGGACAAGAAGGGAGAAAGTTCCTACAATATGTTCTCATCTACCCTATCACTTACCATTATTCAATTTTTTCCCCAATTGACCTAGGCAACAACACCTCACTTTGAGATATCAACCCACATCAAACCAAATTTTTCCCATGTGATTCAACCTCTTCCTTTCATTTTCAACTATTGCACCCCAAAATAAAAACATGATCAAACTTTATCTATCTACCCATCTAATACTTGCAAACAAACATTGTCATTTCATATCATCTACTCATACCATGTTTGGATACACTTGAGAAAACATAAGAGAAATTACATTTAACAAGTACAAAGTTACAACTACTAACTTCATAAAACAACTTCTTAATTAAACATGAAACATTATAACATGAAACCAAACACACTATTATGAGGATTTGGAAGTGAGTGATTCAACTTGGGCCTTCCCACATGTTCCATTTAGCCTAATGTAAAGTCTATATTCATCATATGTCATTGGTGAGTACAAGGCTGGTCTCTCCTCTGTCACAAGCTCCTTGGCTGGTTGAATGAGTAAATCACTCCTTGGGTTATAGAACATGGCCAAGGACACACGATCTTGGTTTGAGTTCACAATCACCCTGTGTTCTACACTCTTGTAAATTGCATTGCTCAGCACCTAAAATAAAAACATTGATTAGTGAGTAACAACTACCAATTGTTGATATTTGAATGTTTGTTTTGAAGTTTGATTATTTCCTCCAAATAATGTCAAACATGCATGCATGTGTAAGATATGACTAGATATATAGTGTGTGAAATAAGATTAGTTAAAGGTAAATTAGTCATGAAATAACATTTGACTGGTAAAAGGTTTGAACAATCTAGGGAGGATTAGGACCTGAATTTGGTCACCAATGTTGATGATGAAGGCATTAGGGACAGGCTTAACTGTGATCCATTCATCTCCTTTGCGTACTTGAAGGCCAGAAACATAATCATCTGGGAGGAGAATGGTCATGCCACCAGGGTCTGAGTGAGGGGAGAGTCCTAAAGTGAGGTCAGGTTGAGGGCACTTGGGGTAGAAATTCACCCTTAGGCATGCACCAACCTCACTTTCACCTCCAAATGCATTAATCAGGTAATCCTCTTTCAAACCAAGGTTTATTGATATCATTTGGAGTATCATTCCTCCTAGCTTAACCACTCCCTCTCCATATTCAGCAATCACTTCCCTATGAACACAACAAAAGAATTAAAGGGGTGAAGATAAGGCATTGTTTCCATTATTTTCTTTCACCTCAGAAAGTGACAACAGCTTGAATCATCAATATAAAGAAAATCAAGGAACTGGTCCTACATGTATTTATTATCAAACAGATACATCAAACCACTTAACCAAGTATGTTTCCTGATTATATACCATTACCATACTTAGAAGCAATAGGGCCCCAATTAACACTGTAAAATATATACTAGCTTCTCGTGAGTTAGCTCCAAGAGAAGCAAAAGATATTACTGACATCTCTGTGCATGTACAAAAGAAGAAAAAAAAGCATAATTGAAACACTGGCTATTACTATACCGTCCTTATATATTTTACTTTCATTTTATTGCTTCTTGGTAGTTGAGCTAGAATGATTCCAGATTAACAGTAAATTTTACACACAGAACATAAATTTGTGATGATAAAAGATGGTCTTTTTAGATTATGTGGTGTGGTTTTGGAATCTGTGTGTATAAAAAATGTAAAGACAAAGACAATACTGAATCATTTCACACAACTTGAGATGGGTAGGTCATATTTTAAATGTGGAGTTATTCCTCAGATGGAGCCATTGGACCGAAATGATAGCGAATTAGAGTTTTGGTCCAGCCAATTTACACAGCAGCACCCGTGAATCTTCAATGTCTTTAATCGGTGCATTCAGATACACCACGTTTGTCCAACAATTATTTATTCCCTCTTTCATAAATTGCAGAGATCTGGCTTTGTGACACGTTTTACATGCAAAAGGTCAAGTTTACTACGTGTTTACGTCTGAAATAGGTGTCCAACAACAATTGTGCTTTAATTATATTTATGGACCCATATGAAGAAGAAGAAGTACAGATTAACTGCTACATTTCTGTGCAGTTCTTCACTGTGTTTTTAATAAAATTTAAAATATAATATTTTAAAATTAATGTATTTTGAAAACACAAAAATTCGGTAGAGAATCAAAGTTCCACACTATCAAAGTCAAAAAGCTTTACTTTAGTATGAAAAAACAAAAATTCTAATTAGTAAATACAACTTCAATTTCCAGTGGATAAAAAATATTAATAAAGTTAAGCTTCAATCATGTCTAACACGGCTCTGTCCAACACTCTCCAAATTGGCAGGTCCAAATATTATTTTCACTATCCCACTTGTATTTATGCCTACAAAGTACCCTCTTCCCAACCTCCTATGAGACCTTAATATACTATGAAAACAACATCACTTTAATTAGTTGGGTACACCTTCATTTAGCAACCAACATTAAGCAAATATAAGTAGCCGCGTCGCATCTTACCAAACAAACAACAACATTATATCTTGGAATAAAGGAAAAAAAAGAAACATATTAGAAACCAAATATATGTACTTTAATTCTTAATTTGAGCCTAGGATGTTTGAACAAGCAACCTATCACTTGCTACCTATAACTTCGAGTCACTATGTTTGGGATAATTTGGCAATAAGCTTAGCTTTTCCTGAGTTATTTTTAAGTAGACATGATCTATTGCTAAAAAACGAGAGAAGAAAAACATGGTGTATTCTAAAGATAAGTACATCCTTAAAATAACTCGTACAACTTTATGAGTCAAAATAGTTTCAGTGCTTAAACAACTTCAATAAATATTTTTTTAATGTTGGTCTCTAAGTTACATCTAATTGGTAAGGACCACACCAACATTAATTTATAGTATATATTTTTCTCAACAAACATTAAGTATACTGTTCTTTTCCTTTTCTAATTATTATCTCCTCAAAAAAGCTTGAAGCATAGAGATCTTAAACACTTTCAGACTGTTTTTATAATTTTACTTTTGAGAAACAGAAAGAGAAGTAACTTGAAATGAGAGAACTGAAGTTGAAAAGAGAGTTTTTTTTTTTTTTTTTTTTTTTTTTTTTTTTTTTTTTTTTTTTCATTTCTTTCTCTTACTTGAAACTGTGCATGATACTTTGTATAGCATGCTAAAGGTCAACTGTGGAAAATGAAAAACATGACAATTAATGTGATAAAATAAATAAGAAGATTGAACAAAGCTCTAACATAGATTCCTTTATTACCAAAAATAGAAAACTTGAACAGACATAGGATAAACATACCTCAAGGATGATGGAAATGCAGGCCACTTAGCTTGGTTCCTAAGGGAGGAAGGCATGTAATGAAGAAAGAAGTAGTCACTCCAATCCAAGGTGGCACCCTTCTGCACTCCCAAACGACTTCCATAGCCCTCATAAGTGGTGGGGGAGTTTGCATACTCCTCCTTCACCTCAAGTGGCTGGTTGAAGAACTCACGCCACAGTTCCTTAGCACTCTTCATCAACTCATGGCTAACACCATGGTTCACCACTTGAAAGAAACCCCACTCACTACAAGCCTCAGCCATCTTCTTCAGCCCCTCCTTTCGAACACTCTCATTCTCAGACAAGAGTTGTTCTAGATCAATGACGGGGATGTTAGCATGTTGAAGACCAGATATTTGGTCATGAACATGTTCATGATGAGTTTGAGAAGGTTGATGAGGAGTGGAAGAAAGGGTGTTGGAGGGTCTTTGAGAGAGTGGCCTAATGTAGCGTGAGGGGATAGAGCTTAGGCCACTTTCAGCTAAGGCTTGGACTCTAACCACAGGTTCTGGCCATGCTTGGCAACTCAGCATGTTTTCAGAAACTAGGAAAGCACAAAAACTAAGAGGGATTGGAGAGAATTGTAACTAGTGCGCTTAAGTGTGTGTTTTGCTTGTAGCTTGTGTTGTAGTGTGGTTGAGAGCAACTAAGAGAACCCTATTTATACAGATAAAAGCATGAGCATGAGATGCCATATGCATAATTTCGGCGCCGTGATGAAATTGAGTTGCTTCTGTTGTGGCTTCTGCTTTATCTCTCATCACTCTCATGGCTTTCTGTCCATACACACATACAAATTCTTTTATATTATCATAACAAAATATGCTCTAAGCACTATTACTTCTGCTTAATCATCATTGTGGTGTTTCAATTTAGCTATGTTTAGAAATTTACTCTTGGATTTATAGTAAATTATTGGAGAGAAAAAGAGTTTTGTTACTGATATATGTAGTGGTCCTATCCCATGTATAAGACAAGATACATATTTTTTTTATTTTTTTTTGACAGATACATTTCATTTTGTGTTGAAAATTTGATACCGCTTGGTATGTGGGAAAAACTGTGTTCTAGCATGGGATTGCTAAACCCCAACCATACAGTGGGCAAACTACGTACGATTCTTGTAAAAGAAAAAACAAGAATACCTTTCGTTTATTAATTTTGTGTCTAACAACATATGGAAAACATGTTACATCGAGATAGAAAATAACATGACGGCATTTAGTATAAAATATGAAAGTTTTGTTCTGTATTATAATAATTATTTTATACTTTTTAAGATACACGCTTTATATTCTAATTAAACACGGTGAAATGAACGAAAACAAAGCATAAACAGACAAATTATGGTATTATGTTTGTGTGTTAATACCTAACTATTGTTAATAACAAACTTGATGTCGTCCTAATAAGTCAAAAACTGTACTATATACATCTTCCATTTTAATAATAATAATAATTATTATTATTATTTTTGTTTCCTCTATTTCTCTTACTATTTAGTTTTTTTATTTAAAAAATTCACAATTTTGATTCATGGTTTTAGAAAATTGTTGTTATTATTTGATAAATTGACAATGTGACAAAAAGGAAAAAGGTTGTCCAATAATGTACTTGGGTTTGTTTTGTCGACATAGGATATAGATGACAGAATTAATATAATGCCACCTCAACTGTCTCCTTCATCACTTTTCTCTGTTTTGCTGTTCTCTCTTTTGCCCTCACTTTCAACAATACTTATTTTTGCAATTTTCACCATTAAGAATTGGGATCACAATGTAACTCCAGCTTATCCTTATCAGTTTGTGGATGGGATATTTAAGTTTATTAGTCTGTATAGATTTGTTATACATAATTTGTAATTCATGCTTAATTTTTAATATTTTATTATTATACAAAATTATTTATATATCAAATATTTTTATTTATTATTCCATCGATAGTATATATTTTGAAAAAGTATAAATTTAAATTTTGTTTCACAGTTTATTTTAATTTTTTTATGAATATTGAATCATTAAATTTTAAACTTTTAAACTTTTCTTTTAACAGTCATATTTATATTAAATACTTACTTTTATATTAAAATACTTAAATTTAAATTATAAAAAATTTATTAACTTTTCAATTTTTGTAAACTTATACCGACAAATTCCATAAATATACAATTATGTAAGACGAAATAGGCTTACGCTTCTTCATGCTTCCTGACGGGTAGAAAAAGACTATAATGGATACATCTCTTCTAATAAAAATAAAAAGTAATTAAAATTTAATAGAAATGGCAGTTTTTTATTTAAAAAAATAAATAAAGAACTTACTACTATAGGAAATAATAATGTAGGGAGGGATTACGTAAGCATGAGATGAATTCAGGGTGTACAACCTTTTCATAGTTATCTGTTTTAACAAGCTTCCAATTAATTCAAACTTTTGACTAATACCAAAAAGTCATGGTGTTTTTTCCAGAATAACTTTACAATAAACATTGGTTAAAATCATTGAATCCTAAGAAAACAGAAAATAGAAGAAAAATATTTTTAAAAAATTGTTATTATAATAATTGATATATCCAATCTGTAAATATGAATTATATAATATATATAATTTATGATGGAATAAAATTAAAACTTAAAATATGTTTGCTTTCAGGTCAGAAATATGAAAAGCGAATAAAGGAGCAAAAATAAATAAAAAAACATTGAATCACAAATGAAGGAAAATAATTACCTACAATTAATTATATTCAAAATCAATTATTTAAAAAAAGTATAATTGATCATGTATTTTATCAATATTTATGTATAAAGAAATCAAATAAAAAAACATACTCAATTAAGTTTAAATAAAATATAATCAAATATTTATCTTTTATCATGATATAATAAAGAATTAAAATAAAATTTATTAATAATAAATCAAATAACTTATTATTGTATATTATGACCAATAATCAAATACAAACCATTTTTGTTAGAAAAAACGTTTTTCGCAATCAGATATTTTTCATTTATGAATGTATAATTTTATTATTTATCTTCACTTTTTATACAATATTTATTTTGTATTATGTTCACCTCTTTTATATATCTTGTACGATCAAATTTGAGAAGCATGCTTATAAAATTATAAAAAGAAGCTATTTAGTTACCAAATGAAATAGTTACTAATTATGATTAAAATAGTCATTAAATTAAATGTTGATTACTAAATAACTATAAAATAGAAGTAATGATTAAATTTAGTGACCAATTAAGTCATAATTAGTATCTAATATTAGCTATCAAAATTTTAATTTTAGTGACCTATGTCATTAGATTCTAAATTGATATCTAATTAAGTTAGTTAGAGACTAATTTAGAATTTAATGATATAGGTCACTAAAACCCTGGTAACTAATGTTAGATACCAATTATTTAACTTAATTGGTTACTAAATTCAATCATTACTTTTATTTTGTAGTTATTTAGTAACCAAAAACTAATTTGATGACTATTTTAGTTATAATTAGTAATAATTTTATTTCATTTGGTAGCTAAAAATTGATATCTAAATAATATTTTTCTTGTAGTGTAGAATCTGATCTCACAGAGAAATTATTGTTTTGATGGGCTAGAAACAACTTAACATAGAAAGTTTTGACACAACTTATAATAAATGAGTTCTAATCCACCATACTTATTTTTAGTGTTTGGTTTCAAATATTCATTCAATCAATTAATTCTAAAAATAAGTTTGGAAGTCATTTCTCCTCACAGAGGACTGGGAATCAAGTTCTATTTGTTGTGCTTTGACATAGAACTATGCATTACTCAACACACTGGAAATTAACTACTTCAAAATTTAAAATTTATAAATATATACCATTGAAGCTTTAAAATGTGACAACAATGAATGCTTTGGACTAATCTTAGTAAAAGTTTTTTTTTAAAATATATATATATATATATATATATATATATAAATTAAAAATTTTGATAATTGCATGATTTTTCTATCATACTATTTATATAATTTTTAAAGTTGATTTGCATTGGTTTTAAATATAAAATAAAAATGGTAAAATAAGTTAGTATAATGGTCTTTATCAAAATCGCAGTTGGTATGTTAAAAACAAGATGAGTTAAAGTCAACTTATCTATAGTAATAAAACAATAATTTGGGAGTGAATGTTTAAAAAATAATTATTTAAATTATTTTTTATTTTAATTTTATTTTTCTTAAAAACAGGCCAGCTTATGTGGTGAGTTCGATGGAACGGTCAAAGTGGAATGACAGGTTAAAATCCACAATCAGACATACAGAATTTTGACAGAACAATCCACTATAAAGTAACGGTTTAATCTATAACAGTAATTGATCGTATTGCAAATGTTTTTATCACATTATTTAAATATTTTTGTCACATTATTTAAATATTTGTCAACGTTTCTTTATCAGCCCATATTTGCCAACGACTACTTTAACAAACGTAGACATTTTAAATCTTTCACACATTGTTTAACTACTAAGTCATCACAAATATTTAATATAAAAATTTATATATATAAAGTTTTGTACACTAATTTATATAAATCAATTTTTGATTTATTAGTTTCACCAATGATAGTAACTCAACAACTCGTTCGAATTAACAATCAATCTAATTTTAAAAACGTGTGTGCTAACGTAAAATTCAAAAGTAGGAACTGTATTTTGACAAGTCAAATAACTCGAGTATCTTACAAATAACATGAAACATTCGAAAGTAATACAAATCAAGGGAAAGAAGGGGAAATTGATTGATGAAATGGAAGACTTTCGAGTTTTAGACATGTTTTATTACAAAAATTATAAATGGAAAGGAAACTAATATTTCAAATATCAATTTAGAGAAGGCATATCTTCTCCGATAAGTTTCAAAACTGAAATTTGTTTCTTATAAAATTTGAATGATAACAGTTAACAAATAGATAATTAAATTTTAATCTTAACTCAAAATTAGATTAAAAATAATATGAAAAGATTGAAATTTATATTTCAATATGTTGAATAAAAATGTTTCAAAAAATTCCCTTTTGAAATATTTAATTATGATCTTAATACAATAATTTTAAAAAATAATATAAAAGTATTAAATACGAGTAAATAGAAATTAAAAATTTAATGGCAAAAAAAATACTTAATTGGTGTATAACCACTTCTAAATCTCTTCTTAAAAAGATTTAGACTTAAAAAGTACTCTTATCTTTCTAATGTTAAAGGGTATGTAAGATTTTATTTACATCTTTTCATTATCTCACTCTTATGCATATATTTCTGTATTTTTATAATTTTAAATCTTGTATGTTTCAAAATTTGATTGCGTTTCACAATAGTTGGAGATTTAAGGACTATATTGGTTAAACGATCTTATCTCAAAACTTTTAGGTGTTTGGTGTTTTTCTGCTTAAGTTAAGAGCATCTTGTGAGCAAAAAGTTTCAAGTACAGGAATCTCTACCTTAGATATTTGTAGTGAACGAATTTGAACTATAGTCTTTTTGTTTTTGAGACTTTGTTAGTGTGATTTGGTGGTCCATGTTAAGTCAATTCTTTTGTTGCATCTAAGTTTGAAGCACTTCAAATGAGTCAATGAGAACTTCTATTATTGTATGTGTTTATGATGTTCTTTAATTCCATGTACAATCTAGAGAACTTTTATTGCATATGAAATCTCAAGAACAGGTTCTTTAGTTGCTAAAATACATATGATTTTTTATCGAAAAAATGTTATTACCAATGAATTTTAACAACAAAAAAATTGGACACTAAATTTATTAACGGATTTACTCACGAAAACATTCACTCCCAAATTATTGGTTAGCAAATTGACTGTCAATTTATCAATGAATTAAATCTGTCAGTAAATTGAATGTCAATTTTACTAGCGGCTTTAATCCTTAAAAATCTTGTTCCATCTTTTAATTTCTTTTCTAATTTTTTGGAACTTAAATTGTAAATCTTAATGATTTATGTTACACTACTATTGCATATATTTGCATCCTTCAAATAAAATAAAATATTTAATTATTTAAATTATTTTTATTTCAAATTTTTAATTCTTTTTACAAAAACATACTGAATCACATCATCTTTAATATGTCAAATTGAAAGGTTAGATGAAATGGTTTAAAGCGAACTAATAAGTTAAAAATATGAACTCAGCCTACTAAATTTTTGTAGACTAATGGACTAACTTACAAACTAAGGTCTACTTTACCATGCTTGTCATTGTATAAATTCATCATGTTGAACGTATAATACATTATCAAAATCTTTTCGTGTGATAAGATGCTTCGCTAGTATTGACAAAAGATTGTTGCAAAATTAAAAATAAGTACAAAAGTCACTAGATAAATGCATAGTATTCTAACATTGATATAAGATTGTTAGACTAACAAACTATAGAAACAAAAGCAAATAACATCCAACTATGACTTTTAGCTTATGACAATATGGTCCAAAATAGACAATTTTTTTATTATCGGGATGGGTAAATCGTGTCAATTAGGCACTCATTTAGATAGATAAGAAATCGTGCAAGACAGTGATGATTTATGTGTTAACATTTAAAACGTGACCAACTGACATAATTTTTTCTCTATTTAAATAAAACCATGTCTAGCTCACATGATTTCTTCGTAATAAAACCGAGTTCAACTAATACGATTTCTTCATAATGACATAATTTATCCATTTCAGTCATAAAAAAATTGTTTATTTTAGACAATACTTATATAAATTACGCCATTATGAGAAAAAAAAAACTAATGACGGATCTACCATATATAATTTGCTATGAAAAAAAAAAACTATTCATAATAAAATTGAAAATGAAAAATATTTCTATAGACGAAGGGTAAGGAACAGTTCATGTGAAAGTTTTTATAACTTTTCAAAATTTGTGAAAATAGACTACAAACATAACACATATATATGAAATGGTTTCTAAAACTTTAGAAATGTTAAAAAAGTTGTGTGCAAATAGTATACAAAACACATGAATAAAATTATTAAAATAAAATAAAAATTTGCGGCAGTAAAAAAAGATTGAGGGAAAAACTTCTGGCAATTTATTAGAGCCGTTAAAAAGATCCCTAATAAAAAATTTATATTTTGTGATGAGATATAATGATCTAAGAGAATTTAGACAAATTGAATGTATCTTAAACTTTGATTATAATAAACAGGAGTAATTCTTAAATTAAGCACTTTTTAAGTGAAATCATATATTTTTTTTTATCAATACATATACTAAAATAAACCTTCTCTAAATAAGTATAGACGTTCTGACAAATTATAAACATATGTAATAAAAGAAATAAGTTAAAATCCATTCACTCATATTTATATTGACAAAATAAATCCTTTAAAGATATTTTTTTTCATGATTTTATACCAATCTTTTTTTTAAACAGAAAAAAAATGAATGAATAATAAAGAAAGCAATTCAGGGTGTTACAGCCCTTATACCAGTCTTAAGATATATACATTGTTATTATCATCGTTTGCAGTAATAACAGTTTCTGCTTGTGCTTGAGCTTCAACTTCATCTTTAGCTCTGCCTTCAACTATGGCTTTAGAGACCTTTTCTTGAGCATTTAGCCTTTGCTTTAACGTCAACTTTTGCTTTGTCAATTGTCTTTTTCCTGTCTTCTTGCAACTTCCTCTTATCTTCTGTAGCTAGATGCTTTTGCTTGCAGAGAAGTTGCTACTTTCTCTTTCATCTCAAGAAAGCTATATAATATAACTTCTAGTAGTTGCTCATGAAGGTTATAGAAGCCTTCTACTGCCACACCCTTCTAGTATGTTTATAGAGATCCTTTATGGTGGTCATGCAGTTTTGTTGAGTTCAAAACTTGGATGAAGAGTCCTGCATGTTCATATCAGAGAACATCATTTGGTTGCCACTGAAGTTAAGTGTGGTGTGGCGGGAGTGATGGCCTTGAAAATTTGCCCTGTTCTTCACGTAACCATTTCCTTAAGACTTGCCTCGTGGCTTGCCTCGTGGCTTGCCTCATCTCTCCCTTCTCTTTTTCAAGGGCAACCTTTGACTTCGTGGAGGCTCGTTTCTTCTTGTTGGACTTTGTGGGAGGAGGTTGATGAAGACGAACCTCAATAGGTTACGTGCTATCTTCGGCAGGTGCAACAACAATAGTTTCTTCTAGTGTTGTGAGATGCCTCTTAGCAGCAGGGTGAGGGATAAAAGGTTGGGTTGATGGGTCTGTATCAAGCCGGTGGTGATTCATGGATGGTGACATCAGAAGAAGGTTTTGGTAGGTCGTGAAGATTTGTTTTGGATAGAATCAATATTAAATATTCAAAAATTAGTTTAAGTCTTTTTCATCTTTACAAAAATCTGGTAAAAATTTTATTTATATATTATAATTTCACTTTTTCTCTAATTAATTTGTGGTTTTTAACAATTCTCTTATATAAAATCATCTATATTTTCTATGTGAGCTAAATGTTTATTTGATAATCTAAGAGTGGTGACTAAATAGATTTATCAAATTTCATTGAGTAAGTTCTGATATCATATATATTAAGAAGTAAGTTTAAGGTTAATTTATTTTTTAAGATGAAGATTATCAGTACTGTAAATTAATTTTATTTGTGTTCTATGTGAGATATTCAACCAACGAGAGATTAGGATTCTTCTATGTGAACAGTAAAAGAGGGATACTGATGATGTTTGCACAAGGACTTGTGGTTGATCTAGAGAATGTATTCTTCATGGTGTAGATGATTAAAATGCGGCCAGGTGGAATGTAGCTTTAACTTGTAGTTGGTGTAAAATGATTTGTATTTAATGGAGAGGGGTGATTTAGGAAGTTCTTTCTTGGATTACCACGATTAAGACATTAATGTAAGGTGGGATTTGGAATTTTAGATGAGGGAGGTGAGATGGTTCATTTCTTTTTTATAATGGTGGTTGGTTGAAGTAAAATAGAAGCTAATGAGTGATATCTACTATTATTTAGGTGATAGAGTGTAAAAATATTAAAATTCGTAACTTTACTCGATTCATTATGGATTTATAGTAAGTTGGGTTAAAAAAATTATAACTTTTCAAATAAGGATAAAATTTTGAGTTGTCTCGGAAATAGGATGGTCACTATTATATCAAACACATTATTCAAGAGTTATCATGTATCACTTGTTTGAGGAATGTGGTGAAACAACTCATACCAACACAATTTTACTCCATCTTGGATGACCAACCAAATAGTAAGAGATGTTACAACATTAAAACCTTTTTAATAAATATCATACCTGTGGAGAAGGAATTACTTAGCAATTATTAAAGAAAACTATAAATGGAACCTAATACATATCAAGGTGATGATGAAAGATAAGATATATAAAATTAGTTCATATAGAAGTATGGTAAAAGAAAGAGGGACACTTAATTCTTTGGCTGAAAAACTAATTTTTTTCTACTAGAACAAAATTGAATTTGACTCACTTAACCCGTGAGTTAATCATGTTCCATTAGAGATGTGTTGACTTGTAATCACTAACAACAACTCCTTATAAGTTTTTTTTCATCATTTTTCACTATACTTATCTATTTTTAATTATATAAGTTGATACTTTAAATTTTTTTTTAAGACTACAATATCATTCAATAATGTTTGATTGATTTTTATGTTTAATTTATTTGTTTACCTAATTATATAAATTAACACTTCGATTTTTATTTATTATCTTTTAATATGTCTTTCTAATTATAGTTAATGTTTAGTAAAATACGTTATTAAATGATAATAGAGTCAAAATACTATTGTCAAAATTTCAATCATTTATAACAATGATTAGAATAATGATATGATAATTTCTACAATATAAACTCTTAGAATTAGAGCTTCTATAAGAGAAAGAAGGAATGAGAAAGACAAAACATTATTCTTGTTTAGAATTAGGGATTTGTGAAAAAAAAATGTGATAAAGAAAAAGGAGGAGGAAGGGGAGACGAGTGGTAGATGACATTTTACGCTTTTGCCCCTATATGTGGGGGATAATTTATTATATGTATTTGATGACACATACAGTCTTATTATTTAAAGTAACTAATTTTTAATTATAAAAATTCAAAAATTTATTAAAGTTAAAATTGCTAAAAAAAATTATTCGTTACATGAATTTAAATATTGTAACATATTTTTAGTATTAGAAATTAATTGTATTTCATAATTGCATGCACATTAATTGTATGTCATTAGGCCATGCATCACTCAATACAGTAGAAAAATATATTAATATTTCATTGCTGATTTAAAATAATCTTAAAATTTTTAATCAACCTAATTAATTTGATAGTAGTAATTTGTGTCCTTATAAAATGAATATTAACCAAATAAACTAAAACTATATAGAAATATATAACTTATATTAAAAGTTTAATTATTCTTTAAATTCATGTATTTTTATGAAATGCTATCACTTTTATAAATTAATTACTTTACTTAATCAATTTTAAATCGTGACTAATATTCAATTATATTAAAATCATCCTCTTACTTTAATTAAAATTAATTTTAAAATGATATCATTTATGGTTAATGTTATATTTAAAATATAAATATATAATTCAAATATATTTATACATAAAATATTTTAAAACCTTTGAATTCCAAATTAATTTTCCAATTCAGAATCAATTTCTAATATGTTAATTTAAATATGTAAATATTTTAAAATCATATTAATATGTTAAAATAAATTAAAATATTACATTTATTTTCCTAATTAAATTATATTTTATTTCATTCTAAACTTTAAATATTAAAATTATTCACTATTTAAATAGAATTTACACATATCCTTAAAAAGAATAATTAAATAACTTATTAGTAATATATTTAATATAATACAATTTTAACAATTTTTTTCAATCACATAATCTAATTTACTAGAAACTTTCATACTATTCTATATTCAAAGTCATTCACTTTCTCTACATCTAGACAATTTAATATTCCACTCTCTTTCTCATCCTTATCGTTTTCTTCCATTTCCTATCTACATCATCCAACCAAAACAGGAGGAAAAATTTGACAGGACATTGAATTTCTTTTTATCACAAATTGAATCTTTCTGACTAATTAATTAATTAACTAGATTAAAATTTAGACATTGAATCGAGATGAAAATAACAATGACGAAAGAGTTTTCTTCTAAATAGATGTTCATATACAAATAACACTTTCACAGAAAAAGAATAAAAAATAATATATAAAATATAAAAACAAGTATGAATTGTAGAAATATTATATAATTATTTGAAAATATTATTTTTAGGATTAATAATATAATAATTATAATTTATATATTATATTAAATATATTTAAAAAAATAGTAAAATTGTGAAGTTCTATTTTTTATATAATTATTAATCCATGATAAAACATAAACCATCAAAATAATATTGATCTATTTACTAACTTGTGATAAGACAAACATAAGTTCAAGAATTTTATAACTTTATCAAAACAAATCAAAGCGTCCCACTTAGAGATTTCAATAGGTTAATATATAATTAAGTCGGCAGAACCAAAGCACTTTCTCAGCCCCACAAGCTCCCTATTCTCATCACCGTACTCATTCAAGTATTTTTCATTTACAGAATACCTAAAGAAATTATTTTGAGTATAAATATATATCAAAAAAATGATTTTGTTTTAACAAATATTCATAGTCTTTTTGTAAATTTTCATTAAATTATTATTATTATTAAATGCGTTGCAGTTCAACGTGATAAAAGATAGAGATTAAGTTGTGCCGACATGTGATAAAAAAAAAGTCCTATCCAACTAGTGTGACATTGTTGTCACGTGGGAAACATTTGTTTTCGTTGTTCCAAAGGTTGCATGACGAGATGGGACATGACGCACAAGAACTTATTCATGCATAGTCATACAATTTGTATTTATGTTTATTTCAAGCACAGTTATATAAATTACACGATAAAAATAATTAAAAAATACTATTATACTATATGTTTATAAAAATAGTATTACATGATTTTTATAAAAAAAAAATAATATGTATCACCGACATATTGAAATAATATAATATACCTATGATAATAAATTGAGCAGATACTCTTTATTTATATATATATATATATATATATATATATATATATATATATATATATATATATATATATATATATGTGTGTGTGTGTAATTTTAAATTTTAGAATATTAAGAAATTTTATAACAAAGAACAAAAATAATATAAATAAATTTTAAAGAAACAAAGTTAATTTAAAAAATATATAATTAATTTAATATTTAATTACGTTTGTTCTTAATATTGGAAGTAATGAGATTTTTAAGACCCAAAATTACTGGTTTAAAATGGATAGTTTTAAAAAGATAAGTGATAAAATTATAACTTATGTATAAAAATATAAATTATAATTTAAACTATTTAGTTATTTATTTTTGAAAACTTATAATTTATAAAAAATAATATTTATTTTCTATATATTCGTTCTAAGATTTTAAAGTTGTATGTAATTATTTTTCTAAATAGATGCTTTTAATTAAAAGGTGGTTCTTTTTTCTAAACCTTTTCTATGGTTCTGTATATGAATATTTTAAGACTTTATATGTTCTATTACTTGAGAATGTTATTCTCTTTAGTTAGTCTAGTTTCTAGATAATGTTATTGTTTGGAATGGAGTGATATAAGTTAGCATTTATAGAGTTTTTGAAATCTTTTCTATAAGTTAAATTTAAGCTTAATTCAACCTTAAAAAACCGATTTTGAAAGTGAGGTTTGTACCCACATTATAAACTATTGAAAGATCATATTTCTAATCGATATAGGATCTCCAACACACTCCTTCACGTCGAGATTGTTTAACTAGAGCATGAAATTATATTGTTTAAGGGTGGTCTGATAGCGGTCCAATAGTAGGTGGCCCCAAGAATCATGTTAGGATAGGCTCTAATACCATATCAAGAAGTGGAATTTAAACCTAACTCAACCTTACAAAATCAGCTTTGAAAGTGAGGTTTGCACCTACATTATAAACTATTGAAAGACCTTATCTCTAGTCGATATGGGATCTCCACATTTTTTTAGAGTGAAAATATATCTCCTTTCTTGTTCCTTTGATGAAAGAAAACAGTCTATATATGGAGTACATGAGATAACAGAATAGTTACTCTCTAACATAATTTCCTCAAAGCGAGAGATTAACCAGACAAACAAAACAGGCAAATAGAAGGCCAACAACTTCTTATTATTTTTTGAATGACACAATCAAGGGCTATGTAAGTGTCAGCTAAAATTGCAGTGACTAGATTTTTAGAATGATTTTTAAAAGCCATAAAAGCTCAAATAGCAGTTTCATCGACAAAGTTCTCCACCTTAGGGAACAGCAGGATCCCGAAGAGAGTTAAAGCAAAAACTTCTATAAGGGTTTTCCAATCTCTACCCTCGTACAATAGAGTCAAATGTGTTTCCAAATAAATCAACTTAAACCCTCTCGTGCCACGCAAAGTAATAAATTCATTTTCCAACTCCCTCACATGTGCTGGTATGATCTTAGATAGGGCTATTAGGAAAGAGGTTCTTCCGAATGCTGATAAGGTATTGTCTTGTCTGTTGGCATGCCCAAGATTTGTGAGAATTATTCGTAGGTTGGCACCAGTTGAAAGTCACAAAAGGTGAAACATCTCAAGAGGGATCATAGTATTGAGATAATGCAGTGAGGGCAGATACTTGAACATTCACCCCCAATAATTTCAATAGATTTCCATATCAATTTTTGAAGATGGTCGTTTGTACTGCCCTAAACTGCTCCCCTAATTCCTTGAGGAAACTTAAATAATTTTTCAGCACCTTGACTTTTATCCTATTTTTTCAGGCCTTCCATTCCACTGCTTTTCTCAAATCTCATGTTAAATTCCATGACGTATTCCACACTTATAGTTCAACTGAAAAAACAAAATGTAGGATATTTCAAAAACAAGAAAATAAATATAATGCAAAAAGAAAAACATGTCTTGCATGTGATGATGTTTTTTAAAAAAAATAATTTCTCTTCCTTTTTTTTTGAAGTGCATGAGTATAATGCATGAAATCCTATAAACACATATATGGAATGCATATTTTCTATTTTTGTTTATTGAACTCATATGAGAAATTTTATTTTTGTTGAATAAATGAGGTTATGAAAATACATTATATGAATTTTTTTTGAATGAACGATGTATATACGAATCTTTTATTGAATGATGGAAACTACATTTATTTGTATAAATAGATGTATGTAAGAATGTATGAAAATCTATTTTGATTGATTTTTTTTGGCAATGTTGTATGAATAGGTTTCTTTGATTTTTTTTTTTTAGGAAAAAACAATATGTAATGCATGAGATCAATTTTTTTATATGTATAATATTTTTTTATTAAAATCGTTTTTTAGAAAACTATAATATACAATGCATTTGAGACAAAAAAAAGTTGTGTTTTTTTTATTTTTCAAATCGTAAAAAGTATGTAATGCATTGTTAGAAAAATGTTTAATATTTTTTATTTTTATTTCCTAAAATCATTTTTAGAAGAAGAAAAAAAAATAAAAATATGCAATGCAACATGAGATTAATGTTTTTTTATTTTCATTTCCCAAAATCATTGTTTAGAATAAAGAAAATATGCAATGCATGTGAGACAAAAATGTTTAATATTTTTTAAAATCCGAAAAATTATGTAATAAATTTAGATTAATGTTTTTATTTTTCAAAAATTACTTTTTTTTTTAAACAAAAAGTATGTGAAAAAAAAATGAGATTAATGCTTATGCATAGGGAAAAAAATCTCTTTTTTTCAAAGGAAAAGTGTTGAAAATATACCAGGTAAACTCTCAAGAAAGAGAGGTGAATCACAATTGGACATTCTTATGTACCAAGTCTTTCCTAGCTAGAGTTGTTCTTAGACTACTCTCACAAATTTTCTTTAAAAAATATTTTGATTTTTTTAAAAAGGGTGTATTGTATACAAGAAGAAAAAAATGAGATTAATATTTTATTTTATTTTTTAATACTTGTGTAATGAATGTTAGTGGATAATTGAGCTGCAAAAAGTCTCTCTTAGTGCGCAAATTATGCTTTACCCTAATAAGGCTTAAGTTCTAGGCATGTAAATGTGCTCACAAAGGGTGGTTTATCCTAATTTCCTATTAAAGATCACTAGAGTTATGACCCCTTTACCACACACCCATATCAACCAATAATAATAGTATTTATGGACATGATAATAAAGGGAACAGACTCTAGCTGGAGTTTTCGCACACCTGGGTTAGACAGTTTTGCTACACAACTTCTCTATTTCTAAGCTCCACAGACTCAGGTATAGGGCCCCACTCTGCAAAGCCGTGTGTGAAGGGAGAACAATGCATACCCAACCCTACCTGCAAAACAACCAGAAAACTCCCAAGCAAATATATAATACATGTCTTCAACACTGCAACAATTCACAAGCATATATAGTATAAAAATATATAAAAAAAATGATTCTAATAATAAATAATATATACAAAAATATAAATAATAACAAAGCACGATATTCAACCTTAGAGAAGGATCGTGAAATTGTGTGTTGCTTCTTGGATCGCCAAGAGATTAATGAATCACCAAAAAAATGCAGAAGCCGGTAACAGAGCGACGAGTTTCAGGGCATGATGTCCAGTCTTAATCACAAAAACCTTTCAGTTGTAAAGGAGAATCACTAGGAAAGAAGAGCCCCCGACCAGGATTAGCTTTGAGACAACGAAGAACCCTGAGTGCTATTTGGTAATGAGCCATTGTAGGAGCTGGTAAGAATTGTGAGAGATGATTGACAGCAAAACAAATGTCGGTCCTAGTGTTGGTCAGGTAGATGAGTTGTCCAATTAGCCGTCGATACATGGAAATGTCTTCAAGAAGAGGACTGCCTTTGGAATGAAGCTTTATTTGAGGATCCATAAGAGTGTTAGAAGGTTTGCATCCTAACAAGCCTGTAGCATCTAGAAGCTCTAAAGCGTATTTCCTTTTGTTAAGGAAAATGCCCTTTCTTTATCTAGCAACTTCCAATTCAAGAAAAAATTTCAATTAACCTAAGATCCTTAATTTTGAATAAGTGATCAAGTTGAGACTTGACCAAAGCGATCTCCTGAGCATCATTTCCTGTCAAAATCATATCATCAACATAGACAAAGATGGTTGTGAATGCACCAGTAACAGATTGTTTAATGAATAAAGAAATATCAGATTGTGATTGGGTATAACCCAAAGCTATAAGAACGGTAGACAACTTTTCATACTATTGTCTACTAGCTTGTCTAAGACCATAAAGAGATTTTCTCAACTTGCAGAGCTGACCAGGTTTTGGAGGAACTACACCTTTAGGAACCTCCATATATACTTCTTCATAAGATCTACATGCAAGAAAGCATTGTTGACATCAAGTTGTTCAAGGAGACAATTTTTAGTGGCTGCAATGGCCAATAAAAGCCTCACAATAGTGATTTTAGCCACTGAAGAAAAAGTTTCTCTTGAGCCATCAACCTTGTGTTTAGTCTTATACACCCATTTGCATCCCACTGTTTGTTTTCCAATCGGAAGGTCAACAAACTCCCAAGTTTCAGTTTGAACTAAAGCATTAATCTCATCATCCATGGCTTTCCTCCAGTTCTCATGCTTTATTGCCTGTGCATATGTTTTGGATTCTACAATGGAAGAGATACTACATGCAAAATGCTTATGATTATTAGAAAATTTGAGTAATTAACGAAAATGGAAATAAGATATTTAACTAAAGAGGAATTTTTGCTCTCTATGCTCGTAGCTACGTTGCAATGAAAATCCTTGAGGTAAGCAGGAGGTTTGGTACTTCTAGTAGATTTTCTTGTAACAGGGTGTACAGGATTATCAAGAACTGTGAAAGTGGAAGAGGAATAATTTTGTTGTGGGATAATATATGGTGTTTGTTGGTTTTGTAGTGCTGTAGTGTGAGAGGAATAATTTTGTTGTAGGACAGTATATGATATTTGTTGGTTTTGTAGTAACAAGGAGGATATAAAGAGAAATTAGTGTCTTGATAATCAGAAAAATATCTTTTTTCTCATTAAGAAATGTGGAGTTTTGTTTCTTTAACTTTATAACATGGGTTACAGGTTAAACACAAACTAAAATAAAATTATAGCTTGTTTGGATCAATATATAAAATGACAGAAACATATTATTGTTGCTTGCTTAATAAAAAAAATGAAAAAGTTATATCTCTTTAATTTTGAAGAAAAGTGTGATAGAAGAGGTTAAACGAGGAGATCAAACAAACATTAAAACATGTTTCAACAAATTTATGAAAAGAGTAAACTAACTTTTTATTTAAAATGAAAAGTTAAATCTCTATTTCTCAAAATACATGCTTTAGAAAAAGTCAAACACGAGCTCAAGGTTAAATCAGAGATTACTCATTTGGAAAGATGTCATAAGCGGTTGTGTATAAGTATTTCTTATGATGTTGTTTTATTTTTTTGAGTTAAAATTTAATTTTTATAATAATGTTTATTATTTTACATATTATTATTATGTATACCAATTTAAATTTAATAGTTTTTTTTAATAAATATCAATTAATATGATCATTCAAAAAAATAAAGCATGAAGTTTAAGATAATGTGGACTAGTTTTAATTCATTCATTAAGTGTTAGATTAAGAAGATTTAATGAAGTAATTAAGAACTACACGTAACCCTAGGGTCGTGCTCCCTTTATATTTGGATTAGTAGGAGCCATATACGTTCATGTATGTTATTTTTGTTATGAAAATCCCTATTAATAAATTTGTGTATATATTTCTATTTGTGAGATGAAATTGATTTATAATCTTAAATCATTCATATTAATCAATAAAAACTCTAAATTCGTGGACAAAGATTAATAATCACCGAAATGTAGATATACATATCTTCTTTATTGTTTAATTTCAATCTTTGAAATATATGCTATATTCTAATCTAATAAATAATTCATACATCTTTTTATAATTTTAAGCAAATTTTCCTTTTATTGTTGTGGTTTAAGTTGGACTAAATTTGTATATCTCTGAAGTGCTCGCGGTAATCCGAATAATGAAATATATTATTTGTAATTATTTGAAAAACATTTGATATTTAAAAAAAAAAAGAACATAATTTCGTATCTTCACCTTTCCATACCAATTAAATTAAGTAGTCCATATATGTTGAATTTACCCATTCCTTTATCCAACGAAATGAAGATGAAATCGAATTTATTCTTCCTCTACTGAATTCCTAAGTCCTTGGTATATATTCAATTGGGATAAAAAAACAATTACTTTGCTTTCATTCTTCTGTTCAACAATCGAAAGCCACTTCATCAACAAGTGCTTAGGGCAATTATGTTCCAGTGCTTTTTAGAGAAATCTTATGATTTATATATATGTTGAAATACATCTACATTAAATTATTTTAATAAAAATAAGATACCAAAGTGAGTATCTTTAAATTGATGATATTACAGACTTTTTTATATAATTTTTTATGTTAAATAGATGTTAAATACTATTTACATAGAATGTAGGTATATAGTATACAACCATTTGTTTGAGTTGACACCTTTTATACCGAACTTAATTATATAATAGTTCGTTACCTTTGTTAACAAAAAATATTAAATTGTAGATAAATCATTTTATTTTACAGATTGGTAAATAAAAATGTAAATACTTCTTTGATTAAATGATTTTTGAGTTTTGAAATGTGTTTTAACTAATCTTCAATTTTACTTAAACTTCTGAAAGAAATAGTGTTTTGCAAGATATAAAGGTAATAGGATTAGAAATTTATATCCGAATTCTCATGTTCTTAAAAGCTTGAACTTCAAGTAACAAAAGATGTGGTGTGAGAGAGTTGATTATCATATTACAAAGGTGATTTTCATGTGTTTACAGTGACTATCTTTTATCAGATAAAAAACTATAGTCAGCAGATATTTGAATACTAAGAATTAATTATGCATAAAGTATAGGTTAAAGTCTTAGACAACCTTTGAAAACCAGGAAAAAACACAAGAAGTGACTTTTGGGAGAGGGAAATGATTGGTCTTGAGTTAAACAGCTGCACAAATTGTTTGGTTCCTTTCACCAGTCAAAGTCAGATTAGCACTGATTAATACAATAATGTAATAGAATATGCTTTAAGACACAGCATGGTTTGATGAAGAAGAATAAAAGGGTGTTTACTTTATAAGTTTCACATAATTTGTGTGGCAGTTTAGATCCCATTAAGATAAAGAGAATGAACTTGCAGTGTATAAAAAATATATTCTGTGATAAAAACGTGTCACATTTTGCTCTTCAAAATGGACATGTGAACAATTTGGTTATCATTTAATATTTAGGTTATTGGAGTAAGACCGAACTTCTGGTAGCTTGAGTGTAAAAGCTTGTCAAGATTTAGTATAATAATAATAATATATTATTATTGTTATTGCATAAAAACAATTTACTCAATGTATTAAATAATATATATTTGGTAAAAAAAATTGATATGATAAAAAAACTCAAATACTACAAATTTATCAAAAAAAAAAAAATCAAAATCGATTTTTTTTTTCTTAATATCAAACTCTAATTATAATTTAGAAATGGAATGAAAACGTCTTTACGAGATTAAAAAAATATTTGAATTCAGTATTGGCCTGACAAATTATTTACTTGAAAATTTTATAATTACTTCTAATCCAGTTTAAAATTTGAATGTTTGGTTGCGCAAAAAAGCTAACCAGAAGCCACTGGTTATGTTAATCTAGAAAATAATTACTTTAATAACTAGTTTTCTTAACTCTAACCGATATAAACCTAACGATTAAGTAGCCCCACAACTAGCATCCATCATATACTCACGATGCACATTATATAGTTGACTTAATAAACTAACTTTACTTTTAAATATAATTGTTGAACAGAATGAAAAAGATGAAAGAATGGGTAAGATGAGATTTGTAGAAGATTAATTGTGAAGTTTGCTTGGTGTTTAAATAAAATCCATATATTTAGATATTAAGATTAAGAGTAGTTTATAAATATTTTTCTTTCTCAACTCATTAAACTTGTTTTAAGAATAAAAAGCTATGATGGAAATACTATTTTAAAAATATAATTTCTTATTGTACTAATTTAGGAGGTGATTTATAGATATGGCGACAACTATGTTTTAGTTAACATGAAGATTAATATAACTTTTGAGGTAACTTATCCTTAATTATATGATAGTTATTTGACTCAATAGCAACACTATATAGTGAATTGGTTCATGTTTAGAATACTTATAGGTCCTTTTGCTTTAAATTGGATTTGTAATTGTGATACTAGACTAACGAGTAACATAGATCTTATGTTATAATTACACCTTTGAATGGTACTTTTTTAAAATAGATTGAAACACTCTTTTATACTTTAATTAATTTATTCTTCTTTCATTTATAAAATAATACAGTCAAATTAGTACGAAAGGAAAAAAAATGGCATTCATAACAAAGGGTCAAGTTATTGAGTGATACCCTTTAGCCTAAAAAACTTTGGAACAATATATCAATCCATGATGAACAAAGTCTTCAAGTAATACATATACAAAAATTACAAATATACATAAATGACACGATCATACGAGTAAAGAAACCATTTTTACCTCAACAAAATCTTTGTTATGTATTCAATGAGAGGAGAAAAAGAAAATGACTCTTTAAGTTTCATGCTCACGTAAAGACGAATGGAGGTGAACTTCAATATGGCCTATTAAGTTCCTAAGTGTAATATAGAAGCTGAAGTTCAACAACTTTTCCTTAATTTCATCATGTTCGTAAAACAAAAATACATTTATTATGTCAAGAGAGAGTATTAGCTAAGAGTTTAAAACATTTGGATTTTCTAGCAAATGTGATTCTAGAAATGTCCTTTCTGATATCTTTTCATAAAACATTTGATATGCGCAATTAAAAATAATTGAACCCGTAGAAACCATTAACTTGGATTTTATGCAAAATAAAATGCAACGAATAATTATATTTTGCCTATCGCTATGAACTTTGAGCCAATTGTTCGCCCCAAAATTTTGATTAAAAGTAAAAGTGACGTTGTATCTCCTAGAAATTCAGTTTAAAGATAGAACTCGAAGTTAATTTGTTGGGACTGTCATACATCATAATGATAAAGTTTTTAAATATAGTACACTTTCAAGAAGTTCGTGCCACAAAGAATTTGTCTATGTAATGAAATTCATAAAAATAGAAAAAAAAAGATTAACAATTATTACGATTTTTGTACAGTATTCTTCATCATGCTGACAAAGCCAGAGAATCATATCTCTAGTCTCAAAAGGCAGATTGCAATTTAGAGGTGCTTTGTTTGTGAGGGTCTGTTTCATTGAGAGACTAGTTGGATTTGGGCATTAACATGCTATTAATATACCGTAATAACATTATTGCATACTATTTTTTTGTGTACACAAAGGATTTACTGCTCCTTTTTTATTTACTTATTGTGATTATATATATATATATTATATTCAAGGTTACAAGTCTTAGAAACTCAAGTTATACATTTAGTATAAATAACCACGTTGAAAAGTATATAAGAAAGAAAAGTCAAAAATTTATTATTTTAACATTTTGAATAGGAAATGAAGTAATATTTTCATGGATTTTAATGTTGAATCTTATTGATATCTTTCTAAAAAAAATTAAATAGCAGTAATATAAAAAAAAAAAAAAAAAAAAAGTATTCTATAAGTGTATCCCTAAATCAGTTTGTTTAAATTTAAAATAGATATTTTGCAAAAAGATCACTTATTTAAAAGAAGATAAAATTTGTTTATTAAAATAAGTATAAAGCCGTCTATTCTTAAAATAAACAAGACAAATACGTGTAAAAAGAAATTCAAAGTCCGTTCATATCATAAAAAAACACCTTTTAGAAAAAAAAAATAAGCAAAAACAAACTGTCCATTGCTAATATGGTTATTTAGTCATGCTTAATGAAGCATGTCAAATTCTTTACTTTGATGGTTATTCTTGTAATGTTTTTGTTCTACTTGTGATGCCAAAAGGTGAGTATACGATAGCCTGTTTCCAGCTGTTACCATGTTATATGACAGAAATAAATTACTTGATTATAAATTACATGTATTTAGGCTGTGTCTCTTTTTCTTTTTTTTTTCCTTACTATAATAGAAAAGAATTGTAATAAAAAATTAATTACGATAACAATTATTAAAATAAAAAAATAATTATTAAATTTATATTGAAGTTATAAAAAATATGTATATAAAAAATAATTATAGAAATACTTTTTTTATTATTTTTTATAATATTATAATATTATAATTCTACAATAAGAGCATTCATAATTTTCTCAAAGTAAAAGAATGAGTATAAACAACCGATACTAAACAATGAGTATATTATTTTATTAATTTTTATTATATTATAATTCTTCTTAATTTCATATTAACTTGATTTTCCTTTAAAAATTTGTACTAAAAACAAATATATCAATACTTATTTTATATTAAAATTACTGTTTTTTATTATACATCAATATTGCTCTTTTTATTTAATCTTATATTTAAGCACATACAAAATTGAAATTCAAATATAGTAAAATCAAGAACATAAAACTATTATCGATTTATAGAGAAGTTAAATGTTTCTTAAATGTCATTAAGTCAATTAACTTATAAGAATTTTTTTAACTTACTCGCTTAATTCATTATAAATTCACAAATTGGAAGGACGGGTTTAAAGCTAAGTGAAACGGGAAAGCAAAAACTAAAATGAGAATATGAAACATAATATTGTGATATTAAAGTTAAAATCTTTTAGGCCCATTACAGAGCTTAACGTTGCTCCGGATCAAATACCTGAAGATTAATAGGTTGAAAGACTTTAGATAAACCTCTCTTAATCAAGGATAGCCTAAAAACCCTAAACTATGGAAAGACTTCAATGACACAACAGTGTTTTTCCCACCATTTTTCCTCTAATTGTTTTAATGGTCTTGCTATCCCTACGCAGTTGCATTCACAGAGCAGGTCTAACGATACAACAAAACCTGCCACTTGCATTTCCTAGCCAACATAGTGTGCTCACAAATTGAACAGCAACGATTCCATGTCTGCACAGTTCCAGAATGAGAATATCTTACAGGCTGATGCTACGAGACAAGCAATATTAAATGTTGTGAGCATCCCAGAGTAGGCAGCTTGGAGAAAACAAAGGTTTTTTGGCCATTGGCCATTATGGGGCAGCGGTAGGAGGGATAGAATGACCAAAAGAGTCCAGAATTGGAACTACAAGATATTCGCACTTTGATAAACATATTCTGACTGCACTAAACAGTTTTTGATTCAACATTGTCACACCAGAAGAGAAGGCAGGAGTGGTTAAAACGAGTGGAATCATACATGTCACACCAGTGGCTCCAAGGCACCATGTTTTACACAAGTAAGAAAGTGCGTGTATAATTGGCGCACCCAATCCTTCGTAACTCGCACAGCACCAGGTAGAAAGGAACCCTTCTAAAAGTGGAACCAAATAATCATCACAAAGAAGCCAAGTCCATATTGTAGGAGGAATATTACACTATTTGGAAAGCCAGATTGAATATAGGCAAACACTCAGACAACTACTCATTTCCTAAGTTTAAAGAACCGTCTTTCATCAACTTTAAGCTCAAGCTATTGAATCTCCCACGTGAATAATGCCTTGATGCCTTTCTCCAATCCGTTCCAGTTTTCATCATAGCAACAAATTCGTCGTAGCTGATACGTCCATCCTGCAATTGTTCAAGAATTTGAGGGTACAATTCCCTAATCAAGACTATATCTAAAGAAATAACTCCCGAATATCACCTTATCCGTGTCTACTTCTTGGAAAATATCATTTGCTACATCTGTACAATCATCTGCTCCATCTTCCATCAGGGCATTCCGTAGCTCATCTGGTTCAATATATCCATTCCCGTCTTTGTCAAAATAGGAGAAGGCCTTACGAAGATGCTCGTCATTAGCCATCCTTTTTAAATGAAGGGAAACAGCAACAAATTCTCCGTAGTCTAGTGTTCCCTTACCATTACTATCTACCTGTTGTCAACATACAATGATTAAAATACAAAACAAAAACAATTTAAAGCTAAAATATTTTACTTAGTACAAATGTAACTCAACAAACCCAACCAAATTGTAATGGAAAATATATCACAATTGTACCCCATGCATGTTGACAATATCAACTTCTGTCGGCCAATTTATGATGTAGCAGGTAACAAAACAACATTCGTGTTCAGCCACAATAATTTAGAGGAACAAGGGGAAATTAGCTATACTCACAGCTTCAATAAGCAACTGAATTTCAGACTCAGCAAGTTGAGACCCAAAGTTTCGAAATCCAGCTTTCAGTTCTTCTATGGAAACAATGCCATCATTATCATTATCCATCTTCTTGAACATATCTTTGATGTCTTCAACTTCTTCATTGGATAAGAAATCAGCAATGACCTGTTTTCAAATGTGCAATCTTAGATCTGACATGCTATACAAGAAATAACTTGAGTTATCACCAGAGATGTAGCGAACTAACCCTGAGGGCTTTTCTTTTGAATCTGTTCATCATTGAAAATTGCTTAAGCCTTGACTTGACAACATCTCCAAGTGGAACATTAGGGGCCTTCTTAGCATTTTGGAGCCAGGGATGCTCTGGAAGGCAAGAAAAAAAGATGAAACTTATTATCTGTTCTGAAAAGTCATCAACATACTTAGAACAAGTAATGTTTATGTTGAAATTATGTGGTTAAGATATTAACTGAGATTGAGTTGATATTATCTAAGATGCCAAACACGTCCTGATAGTTGTAGAACAAATCAATGAAGGAGATGACCAAAATAAATAACACAATTGAAAGATTGGCAGAAAGAGGACATGAATGAAACCCAAAGAACTGTCAGAAACATGTCTGAAAATTGTGAGGCTAAGTTGAAGAAGGAAGCAGGAGTGAACCAATTGATTAGCACCAAAACACTTGCGGAAAGCAGCCTTAAAACTAGTTGTTAAGGTGGGAGAATCATGTAGTTAAATATTCTACCATGCATCTCAGACTACTTGATGAGGAACCTAAGAATCTCATAATATATCCAAGTCCATCATAGCACTGCCCTTAAGTGCCAACATCTTGATGGCTCAGATTCCACAACATTTCACTCAACTTTCTCATTGGTCAAAACCTTTCACTAGTCAGAATTCTCCACAAGTAGCCTTTGCCAAAACATCAACAACCAACTTTGATACCAACGAATAAAAACCTGGGAGAACCACAACAAAAAAACTAGCTATTGTAGGAGGAGAGTCCAAGGCCGTACCAGAATCCGGGTCCCATACTTCCAATGGAGGGACTCCGGGTCCCGTTTTTTGGATCCTAACACAAAGCTAGATGAACTGGCTACCAGGAACAACACAGTAAAAGGGAGTGAAAATGCAAGGGGACTGACAATTAACTTGAAGGAAGAATCATGCAATTAAATTAGTACTCCAAACTTTAGGGACCTGGACTGTGGCGGTGACAGGACAGTTCACGAAGGATGACAACATTCTAATACCATGTTGAAATTATGGGAGGCATAGAGGGAGGAAGAGAGACAAAAAAGAATATAACACTGAATTGATATTATGTATACCATGTTCTTGATAGGTGATATATTAATAGAACTTGGAACACTATCCCTTGTTTATACTACCTTCTGTCCTATATATATAAAAAAAATGAGAACAAATTTTGGTCCTAATCATAAGAAACAAAGGATCACTTCCAAATATATTAACTGCTAATTTCATTCTATACCCTTGATTTATTGTAGAATCAATTAATGAGATATGCATTCATTTCCCATGAAAGTGAAAGCATTTATTTGGTTATTGACAAGACAAGTAACACCATTGGTTGAAAAAAATGATCTCTTTACAAATAGTGTCATTAATTATAACCAAATACTTTAACCATTTAGTCCTCTGAGTATTTTTGGAAAACAATTTAAGGCAGGAAATCATCAATGAAAATTAACTAACTTAACTACTTTATTTAGATTGATGAACTACATATTTGTTTCTTATATATACTAACTCTAGTCCATATATAAGAAACAAATACTAATTCATCAAGACCGATAAAAATTGTTAAGTCAGTTATTTTAACTAATAATGTCATAAATTCAAATACCCATAAATTAAATGGTTTAAGTGTTTGATTATGTTACTCATAATCTAAGAGAAATTTTCAACTAATGGGTGTGACTTTTTTTGTTAATAACTCAATAAATGCATCCATTCTCATGAGAAATGAGTGCATATTTCATTCATAGACTCTACAATAAATTAAGGGTACAAATGAAAGTTAGCAATTGATACATCTAAAAATGGTTCTATTTTCTTATGAAGGACCACAAAGATATCTTCATTTTGTTCTTATATACAGGATCAGATGTAGCAGTTATTAAAAATTTAAAAACCCAAAAGGAGATAGTTTTCACCAAAATTTTTTCTTCACTTGATTTCATTAATCATACAAGTGCTGAAACATTTTGACATTTAATTGAGATTTTAAAGAAGCTCTTAAAAGTAATATGAAATGAACATGGAAGGAGATAAACATACCAAGCACTTGTTTGGCAGTTAATCGAAGCTTAGGGTCTGGTTCTAACATTTGCCTAACAAGACTTTTAGCGCTTTCAGAAATACTTGGCCAAGGTTCCCTTTTGAAATCAATAAGCCCTCGAAGAATGGCCTGTGCAACTCCTTGCTCAGATTCTGCATAGAATCAACATCAAGGAAAGAAAATAAGAATTTTTACAAGCTAATGAAATAATAAAAAGAACCAAGCTCAAAAGAACAAAACTCATGATATGCTTGAACCAAAAGAAAAGACAACTAGCAGATTAAAACCTTGCCAGAAAAAAATCAGTATGTAGCACAAACCAAAAGAAAAAGAACAAAAAGTCTAAGCATGCAAGTATTAGCGCATGAATGCTTATATTATAGATGCTAATGCACATAAAAAAGAAGGCATACATAAGGAGTATTGTAAGAATATAACGATTTATACCAGCCCAAAACGGGGGAACACCACACAGTAAGATGTAGAGAATTACTCCTGCACTCCATATATCTATTTCTGGTCCATAATTCCGCTTGAGAACTTCTGGAGCCATATAATATGGACTTCCAACAATTTCTGAGAACCTCTCGCCTGGAAAATTTTATATTACCACAATACATTATGGAAAATAAGTCAGATTCGGCAAGAATGAATATATATATATATATATGGACACACACACACATACATATACACGTACATTGAAACATGAGTAGACAGCAATAAAATGTGCCATGTGATGGTAAACTGTTAACAAGAGATGGTGTATGGTCAACCCTAAGATTAATGTCTATACTCTATAATGCTGCTGTATACAAACAGGCTGTGTGTTTCCTAAGAAAGTAAGCCAACATTAAAGTGCGTTGATATTGTTTTTTGTTTTCATTTACAGTATGTCCCCATTACAATAACAAGGAAAGTAGGTTTTATCTTGTATCATCTTAGAAATTAGTATTATTTTAACACGTCAAATGAGACAGCCATATAATAGAGAAAAATCGTGCAACATTTTCACAGACAATTGAACAAATTACAGAACATAATCACAAATTCAAAACAGCGAACCCAAAAGTTAATCTAATTACACTTCTTTTTGGAAATGGGACAATACAGGACAAGACCCTCTCCTGAACTTTGTTGGTGGACCTATAAAGATGAGTAAAGGAAGAAGCAGTGCACCAGTACACAAATTCATATGTGTTGAAATTCCAGCACCAATCCAATCACCATGCAAAACACCCAAAAACATACTATGATACATGTTGCACCATAGAGTTTTCACAAAAGCAAGAAGGTAAACATTGGGCGAAGAGTCCTCTCTTTGGAAGAAAAGGGAAATGGAGGAAGCAAGGGGTGATATGGACCTCTTTCAACAGGAATAGATATTTCTTGTCGCAGATAAAAAGAAAATCGGAAGAGATAGGTTCTTTTATTTATAATATTATTTTAAAGAATTGAAACCAAACAATCCAATATTTGATTGTTTCAGCATTTCCTTCCAGAATTTTGAAATTGATATCAGAATGAACATAACTTGGTATGAAAATAAGAAAACAAATCAACACCCTTTTAGTAACTGAACTGCAACATGATCCACTACTATGTCCAATTGTGATCTCAGAGAGAGCATCCTTAATGTCTACAGAAAATACTTCTTAAAGACTGACAAACAGCTAATGTATAATTTGAGCAAAATATGCCAAATGGATTTCGTATTACATGCCCTTTTCAAGTTTATAAGTTATAACTGTCAAGAATTACGGGCTTATGGTTAGGGCAGGAGAGAAAGCAAGAAACAAAAGGATAACTATAATAAAACTGGATATTATTGGTAAGATGTAATGCGGTACACTAAAAGAATAACCTAACGTTTTATTTATATGACTAACTAGGTTAAGCACCAAAGTCTAACGAGCACCTCCCTCAAGCTACCTCTTACTAAGCATTAAGCTTGATACAAGTAAAAACACATAAGCCAAAAACAAAGAGCAGCATCTGGTCTCTATAACAGAAATAGGAAAAGCAGTACACATCCCTAACCCTAAAACACTCGCCAAATCACAAAACATGGCAGTGTAATTGGCAGGAAAGCTCCAAGCGTCTCCATGCTACACATCACAAGAAAATGAGATGGTTTCTGGAGTCTTAGGCCTTTTCCATCAGCAGCTTCTCAACCTCCTTCCAAAACAGTGTCTAAGGTACCACACCATCCAAAAGCATAAAAGAACCAGGGAAGGGGGGTCACTTAGGGTGCAAAGTCTTCAAAGTTAAAAATGAATATCATTAACAAGCTAGACTACACAAAATTACTCCAATCCTTCAACCAGTATAGTTGATCGCTAAACAGCTTAAAAAAAATCAAAGAAATACCAAATAGACAAAATAATCAAATAAAGAAAGAACAACCAAACATGCCAAAAAGGGCCAGAGAAGCAGTTCACCAACCAAATATATCAAATACAGGCCAAATCTAGGCAGAACAGGTCGCTGACCACACACTGCCAGACATAATTGCAGAGGAAGTCCCAAGGCCTTGCCACTCTTCCACTGCCAAAATTGACACCAATGGCCACCCAAACGCAGTCAGCAATTTGACACAACATCCTAACATAACCTAAACACCCAAAGAACTCGAAGAAAAGCCAAATCTGAGACAGAAACAACAAGTAAAATTGAATCTGAAATTAATATTGAACTTCCAGAGCTCCAGCCATTCACCATTTTCATAGCCACCCATTACACCAGGCTAGTCTCCAACCCTGGTCAGGCAGCTCCATCTACACACGTCCACGACACCACAAAGTTAAGTATGTCCAAAAGTACACATGCTCCAGAGTCCACACACGCTCAGGTTTTGGGATATTGCCACTGTCACATCACAATAATACCCTACAGGATGTGTTCCAGTCAACAGAAACCAAAACTTCTGCGCAGGATATATTAAGATCTCACCCAGAGGTCATCAAGAGAACCATCTATTATCAATGAATCTATAAACACCACAAGCAGACAAGAATTACCCATGCTCCAGTGTTCGAGTATAAGTGAGTTGACAGAACTGATTTTACTCTGATTTCTGAACAGATTCAACCAATAGCCACCTCTTCGAGAATAAATTCCAGCTTAGAAACTGATGTGAGAATCTACAAGTACAACCAAGTTTGGTGAACTCAACACAACAAAAAAAAAACTCCTTTTTCATAAAGAATAATACTGCTCTAATACCGTGTTAAGAGATAGAAAACGAGAAAGAGTGAGAGAACTAACTAATAAACCTGAATTTAATTGATAGGAAGTATCGTGGTACTCTAATACATAAACCTAGTGCTCCTACTACTAATTACTAATCCTAAAGTACTAGCCCAAGCCTACTACCAGTAACCTTAATATATTTCAAAACATGCAACAAAACAGAACCAAAAGCACTACGTATTGTTTGAACAGAACCATACAACAGCCACAGAAAAAGATCACCTTAGTGTTAGAGTACTTATTTCTTATCCAAATGAAGTGTGGCAGCTCCCAGCACAGTTGCAATAAAGTCTACACTTCATCCCACATTTGGCAATAGGGTTTAGAAGAAAGGGAAAATAAAAGTCTTCACAAATGGGACTAAAACGAAATAGCCATAGTCTAATCCAACACAAACAAAGCAACTGCCAAGCTTAGCGTTAGCTGACTAGATTACTGCAACAAACTCCACAACTCCACAATTTCAACATCATACAACAGATTGACCACTTGTTATGCGCCCTCTGATCTTTCACTCAAAATCACATTGTTAAATCCAATCACCGTAAGAGCAAACATAAATAACCAAGGCACCCTCATTCACATAAATGCCGTCCCGAGCTTGAGTGTTAAAAACAGCATCGAAATTTAGGTGTCAGAGCGTACCAACAAAACAACCATCTTACTTTTCCTTTTGTGCTGCACACGCAGAATGTAGTGTAGACGGTACAAAACCTAACCGCACCAACTTCAAGTACATTAAATAAGGTCCTTGAATGGATAAACTTCTCTATAAATACTTAAAAATTGTATCAGAAAAAGAAATAAACTGATCTTCTCCGGTAAGCTATGATCAACTTATAATACTTAACTACTTTTTATAGAAGCTCTCTGGTTTAACGTCTCCAAAAGCTTTAGTTTCCCTAACAGACACGTTTGATTCAATTTATTTTCTTTTCTTCTCGTATGAGTGTTTATACAGTAAATCATTCAAACTGAGCCTTGACACCATCACAGGCATCCGAAACACCAACATAGTCTTCCAAACAATAACCTCATTAATCAAGTACAAACTCAACTATACCTTCCCATTCCAAACCAAACTCACCCAATGCACCAAGGAAATCCAAATTCACTCACGGTCCGTACCTGGCTTGAAGAATATGGAAAGCCCGAAGTCAATAGCCTTGAGCGGCGAATTCTCCTTCTTGTTTGCAAACAAGAAATTCTCCGGTTTCAGGTCGCGGTGGATAACCCCGTGCTTGTGGCAGAGCTGCACGACCTCCACAATCGTCCTAGTGACAGCGGCAGCAGCGCGCTCGGTGTAGTGGCCGCGGGCGACGATCCGGTCGAAGAGCTCGCCGCCCTCGCAGAGCTCCATGACGAGGTGAACCGCATTGTCGTCCTCACAGGCTTCGCGGAGTGACACGATGCTGGGGCTCTCCGGCAGGTGGCGCATGATAGCAACCTCGCGGCGGACGTCCTCGACGTCGACGGCGGTCCTGAGCTTCCTCTTGGAAATACTTTTGCACGCGAGCAGCTCGCGCGTGTCGCGGTCGATGCAGAGGTACGTCACGCCGAACTCCCCGCGCCCGAGCTCGCGGTCGACGAGGTAGCGGTCCTCGATGTTCTCCTTGGGCACGCCGGCGAGGACCGTGATCGGCGCCTTCTGTTTGACAGCTTCCGCGCTGGAACCGCGCTTGCCATGGTGGTCCGCGTTGGAGAAGCTCGATTTGACGTCCTCTCGGGCGACGGCGGCCGGGGATCTGCAGCAGTTTCCCATGGCAGGAGGAGCGGAGATCGCGGCGGAGGGGAGGGTTTGGGAGGAGACGGTGGACGAGGCGTGGTAGCCTTTCACATCATAATGCCGAAACCCTAACCCTAGAATGTGATTTGGAAAAAGAAAGTGTGATTGAAACGAAGGTGACGAAGAAGATGAAGAAGAAGCAGAAGAGTGGGAGAGTGAGTGAGTAGCGAGTGAGGTGAAGCAGCGTGTGTGAGGGTGTACGGTAACGGCTGGGGATGCGGTTTTTTAGGAGCCAGAAACCTCGGGTTTTCGCCATTTCATATATATATAAATTTATTTATTCCTCTTTTTTCGTTTTCAATGACTTTTACTTACTATTAAAATACGTTGAGGTTAGAGCAATAGTGTAATACTCTACATAATAAAAAAAACATTTTCCTTTTTTCTGACTGCGAAAGTTACTTAATAATGATAATAAATACACCTGTGAACATAAAAAATTAGTAAATACAACTGCAAAAGTGATTGTTTTTGTTTTCTTTAAACAAACACTATCTTCCAAAACCAATCAACGTTATTTTTCTAGTAATCTTAAGTAGTGAAATTTATTTATCAATTTAAAATTAAAGGATATCTATTTGTCTTGAATAAAAAGTTGTTCTTATATTTCAAGAAATCAAAGAATGTGGGAATATTTTTTAATTTTATCAAAGAGTTAAAGATCTTAATGGTTGTTTAAAATATAATCATTTAACGGCTGTGTCGTGCAATATTAATGCAAAAGAGATTAATTTAGTACTTAAATAAAATATGAAGTTTAAATAAATATAAGGTTAGTCAGAATCATAATGTGTGATTTCCTTTGATGGGTTATGTTTTGCTAGATCAAAACATAGGTAATTGTTGTTAAATGTGTGAATTGTTTGATGGAAATATTTTAATTTAATTAACAGTTTTGAATTTGTGTCTTAAATATGTAGTTATGTTAAGAAAGAGAAGTTTGTTGCTTATTACTTATAATAATCATATCCAACTTAAATAAAAACATTCCCAATTAAAGAAATTAATTTAGATTGTTAACACTTCTAAATATACAACCCACTTTCCTATTTCATGGTTTACTATGTCAAATTCATGCCACCTCATTTTTATTACTTTTCATACAAAGCAAAATCTTTTGTAACACATACGGTTTCTGCATACTTATATATTACGTATGCTAAAATTTGTCTTTTAACTTATAAGATATCTGAAAGTAACTTTGAACTGTGTGGTAAATTTTTGATGAACATTGGAGGGTTATTTTCTGTTTAGGTTTTTTCCAATTTGCTTGTGACCACATCTTGCAAAACAGTGCAAAGATCTGTTGAGGCATTTGTTTCGTGGTAAATGGTGCTACTTGACATGTTCCAACTTGGTGTTATATTTGGCAAACATATGTACTATATAGTTTTCTAGTGGTGAAGAAGAAATCTAGTTATACGACAAAATTCAATAATTGAGATGATAGTTTTATCGAATAAAAAATGTTTGATGAACCCAATTAAAAAAGTTGCATTGCTTCAAATTAACAGCAGACATGTTTATTGACTATTGAGAATGTGAATGTGCAAACAACATTCTACCATTTTAAGAAAAAATATTACTTTAATGAACATGTGCACACTTCCCTAAAATAAAGATGGTTTACTGTCCTAAGTACTGGAAGCATCTCTTAAAAATAACTGCAAAGTGTCACACACTTGTCTGTATTTAAGACATAAATATGAACATTGGAAATTTCACCTGGGTCCAATTCACACTAGGTACATGCAATGCAACAATTTAGAAAAAAAAATTAAACCACCCTATTATAGATGGCTTAAGAAAATATTAATTTCTTAAATATAATCATTTAATTAATTTTTAATAGTAATTTATGTGTATTTTGTAAATGAATATTTTATAATAATTGGATATAATTATTTATTGATGAGAATGTAAAAGTGTATTTATAATTATTATTATAAATTTAAGTCAGTTTTGTAAAGTTGACTTAGATTTAAAAGTTTGTTTTTTTATAATGATATATGAGTTTATTCTAATAAAATTGTTGGACATATCGAACTATTTTTAAGTTTCATACACACGAATTGAAAAATCTTGACGAAAATGTCAGAGATTTTATATCGATTAAAAATAAGACATTTCAATAATGTATTAGTAGATACAAACTTCACTTTACAAATTAATTTTATAATATTGAGTGAGATTTAAGGTTCACTTCTTAAAAACTATTTATATATATAATTTTTTTAATAAATAAAATTGTTAGAGATCAAATATTAACTAGAGACGAAGTGTTTCAATAGTTTATAAAATTATAAAGATAGATTAGACTTAAATTCTATTTTTTTATTTGATATTAAAGTCTATCATAGCATGATTCTTAGACCATCCCTTATCAGCTCGACGTGAAGGAGTACGATGAAGCTTTTCAATAAATAAGTGCAAATCTTACAAAAGAGCTACCAAACCAAAGTAGGAAGAAAATAAACTGACAGAAGCTGCAGAAAATGATGAGGAATACAACAAAATTTCTATGATCAATCTAAAAAGAATTCTATAAATGCAATCATAAAAAAGGAGATTGAAGAAAAATTTAAGAACAGAAGTGTGATTAACGAGTAGTTGAGGGGCATCAAGAATAACAAAGTGATGGAATCAGAGTGCAGAATTGAGAAACAAAAGAAGAGTGAAAAAAATAAGAAGAGAAGATGCCATGTGCTGTCTCTTTAATTTACAAACACATGAAACCAAAGGGACCTTCTTGTCTGTCTTCTTTCTGTGTTTGTTTGTGTGAAAGAGCAAGCGAGTGGGTCTAATGGGGCATCTCTACCAACCAGTTTTTCAAATTCTATTTCTGAAGTTGCTTGCATTGTTGGGGTGCTTGTTTTAGAAGCTTCACATAATTGTTGCAAAGCCTTGGATCACACCCTGAACAAAGGGTACCAAATTATGAGTCACCCCAACCTTTTTTGTGCCCAACCCTTACTATATTATTGGGTCCATTAATTGGGGAACAAGACTTATTATGCCTCATTTTGTATTCATTATCTTCTCATTGGAAGCAGAGAACAAAGACACATATTTCCAAACAACTAAAAGATACACGACAAACATCGACACAACAAGCCCAAATACACAAATCCTATTCAGATTTTATGCTTTGTTCAATTTCAGCATTCAAACAACCTTATAGTTTAATCAAAAGCCTTCACAAGAATGGAAAAAAAAAAACAAAGATATATATTAGCAAACTAGCTAGCTAGTTAGCATGCATCAATATATATAGCATGTTTAGAAAACTAGTCAAATAAGGGAATTTTTGGTTGTAAAAGTGCATTTGTAGAAGAACAAGTGCAACTTAACTTCTCATTTTGTTGAACCTTGGCACTTCAAGCTTGACATTTCATGTGCAGAACTTTCCCTTTGAGTGTTGTCTCTATAAACAGACATCACAAATGAGTATGGTGCAGAAAGAAGTAGACAAATTTTGAATTAGGGAAGAAGGAAAAATGAGTAAAAAGTTGATTGAGTGGTCGGAATTTTTAAATATTAATAGGAGCCACCTTTTGGCAACATTGCAGCTTTATTAAAATTGTTAAATTGTGGCAGTTTTTCTTGGTGGCTAGTTTAGCACTTTTTTTTGGCCAAACCAAAATCATCAGTGACTTGTTTTGTTAGGCCATTTAGTAGGTGCTGAACATTTTGCTAAATTTGGGGACATTCATGATTTTTTCTTGGTGCAATGTGACCTAATTGTCTAGTGGAAAATGGGTTTTCTTCTCCAACCTGAGAAGTCAAATAATGATTATTTCTTGATGATCTATTCTCTCTTTTGCTTATCCTGTCTACCTAAAAACCAAATCGTTGGTCAAAGTTATTGAAGGGTTTTATTTTGAGAGTAATAATGAATCCAGTATCCATAATCATTTTTCTCTCACTTTATTTAAAAAAATAAATGTATACAATCCATCCACATGAATGGACATGTGTTAAACCCATCAACAAAAGCACTTCTTTTATCTACATATGTTTGAACATGTGGTATAAATCTATGATATTTTTCTACATAAAACAGAAAAAAAAATACAAAAATTTACTTCTAATTTCATCTGTCTGTTATTCTGAAACAAAATCTTAAACATGCATTAAAAATTTAAATTACAACAAGAAAAACAGCATGACATATGGTCACAAAAAATAGCTATCAAAAAGAAATTTGTTCAGATTTGTTTATCAGAAAGTTGTTTTACATCAAATCCAAATCCTAAATGTATAAGTGTTAATAAGCTTAACTAAATTGTGCTCTTGACCAAATAGTAAAAGTAAGGATTCTATTAATCAAGAATTATAATTAAGTGTTGGTATTAGGAAGTCCTGTATTTCTCTCCAATACTGTAATGCTATCATTGTGTAAGTTATTTGCATTGTGGTAACTTGACTTCTAAACAATGATTTATCATACTAATGAATCAAAGTAGTGCTACAATATCATTAGTCATATTCCTTTAACTTAAAAAGAAAGGCATAAATCAATGTTGTGATGAAACAAATGAATTTATCAGTTTTGGCAATCGATCCATAGAATTAGCATGGTTCATCTCTACTTAAAACCCAACATCACAATAGTCGAAAAATCTCACCCCATAAACTTCTTGTTACTACTGGCATTACCAGTTATGTCCTATGGAATTCTTTCTCAAAATTCAATACTAAGTATTCCAGTATAAACACTAGGTTATCTGCATAACAAAATAAATAGAAGTATATGATTGAATTTTCTAATATAAAAAAATCTCATCAATTCAATTTAATGTGAAAAAGTGAAAGTCCAAACACACTTTATAAATATAAAGTCAAACTTGAGGTACATTCCTACAAATCTAACTCCTGACGTAAAAGCTATTCAGAAACATATATAGGGGCAAAATTACTGCACAGTTAAAGTTTATCTGTAGAAGAACACAAGTCAATCCCTTTTTTTAACTTGGTTGTTTGCAATGATAGAATATAGAGACCACAGTATGGTGCAAAAGGTCCATTTGTCTGCTTTTCCTAACTAACATTTTTAAAGACTATTTGTTGGTTGAAAAGCAACCAGTATAATTGAAAATTGGAGATAGGATATATAATGTTGTTGGTTAAACTGTGGAAAGAAGATCATTTCCACAGTATCAGCAGGCTCAAAGTCTTCCCCATGCAGAACACAATGTTGGTTCCAAAAGGAAATTTCATTGCAGAAGGTTTCAATTTTCAACACTACACAACCCATGTCAAAGTAACACCTAGCCTTCTTTACATTCCTTAAGCTTGCTTTACATCTTCTTAACTTTCAACATTAATTATCTGTTCATGTCAGTTTTTTTATTGGTCAATCATGTTTCTGAATTAGGATATCTGAAACTTGAATGCTTGTTCCTCAAAATAGCTGTGTATCATTATTTGATTTTTGTTTATTTATCTGCTCTGTAGTTGAATTCAATGAAAATGTACTATCATAGGCAAAGTTGATATCTTTTAAGTTAAATAATTTCACTGGTTTAAATTTACACATTTGGGTGGTCTCTCATTATTTGATTTGATCATAAATAACAAAATGTTACTCTTAACTTGAATGGAGAATTGGTAATTTGATTACTAGCACAATAAATTAAGTGTAGTGGCTATGTATGCTTCTAATTCTTGTCTAGCTAGTTAGGACCATGAATGTTCCAAGAATATTTGCTTATAGTGATGTTATTTATAGAACAAAAATGGCATAAAGTTCTTTTATAGGAATATAGGTAGATAGAAATCCAGCCCAATTGTTACAGCAAAGTTCCAATAATATGAAATGAAGTGTTGCACTTGCACTTGATGTTGAAATATTATTGCATAAAAAGCTATCTAAAGCCCATATGTAGTCCAAGTATGAAAGGAGAAAAATTATAATTGAAATTAGAGATTTTTCTAAGGATGGTTGGTAAGACTTTTTTTTTCAAAAATAAATCGTTTGACATTTTATATTTATAAAAAAAATGGTTAACGATACCTTCCTTTTAAAAATATTTATTGCAATTATTGAAATTGACAAATTATATACTTTTCAATTAATGATATTAAATTTTCATCGATTCAAATTTAAAAATCATTGGTTGTCACTTTGTTAGGTCTCAATTTTCTTTAATGATTTTATTATTTTAATTGCATTTTTTTTAATAAATTTCCATTAATAGTAAACTGTATGCTAAAAGAGTGCTATTAACATTTCTTTTACCATTATAATATGATAAAAAAAATGATCCTTTGTTCGAATTGGTTCTTAATTGCAGCAAACATAAGATAGCACCCATTTTGGAAAATATAATGTATGTACATATAGTGTAAAAAACAAACAAAAATAAACTTTTTATCCATTACAAACTATTATATGTATATGTGATAAATTTATTTATTGTATTATAATAATTATTTTAAATCTCGAATAATTAATAATATTATTTATTTTTTAACAATATAAGAGAATTATCTTTATCATAACATGCTTAATTATCTAACATTACTCAGGGAGTATTTATTTTGATGCTCTTTGAAAATAGTTATTTATTTTATCATTTTTAAGAAAAAAAATGAAAATGTACACAAGGAGTTCTTTCTCTTCAATTAATTGTTACCAAACAAGTTTCCTTGACTCCATAACAAGTGTGAATTTAACTTAGTGCCCTACTTCAATGAAAGGATAGTGTGTTGCCATGAGAAAATGATGTGACCAATACTTTAATCCATGGTGTTGATGTTAGCAAAATTCATACTAAAGGAAGAAGAAAACAGTGTTCCATGGTCAAACTTTAACATGTAAAAATGTGCTCATGTTGGAGGAAGATGTACTTTTTTTTTTTCTTTTCTTAGTTTCTAAAACCGTGAGATGCATTAACACTATGTGTGTATACACACACGTATAATAACCAATATTATATAAAATTTTGCATGTGTGAAGATTCTTTAAAGATATGCCACATGTTAGGGTTTATCAGAAGGGTAATTTTGAAAGAATTTAGCAATATATTATGTGAAAATATAAAGAGTACTACGTGGGAGGTTACGAATAAATTGATCAATTTCATTTCAAAAAATTGAGTAAGCTAATACGAAGAATTAAGAATATCCATGACATGAAACCTAAAGTCAAAAGCTAATATGAACAAATATTCTTTGTCCTCTGTCTCTTCTCATGGATTCGCGGTAACATTGATATTGGTCTTCCATTTATTTATATTATTCTGTATTAATAATTAATATAATAACATTATTACATTGTTTAATTGGTATGTTGTGAAAAGACAAAGCATAAACATGACACATACTTTTGTTTTCTTGGTTAGCATGATTTCTTATACCTCAAACCGGGGATCAAAAAAATATTTACCACGTAATTGTATAAAAAAAATGTGATATAACTATATTTTTTTAATATTTGAAATTTAAGATACTTTTTGTTTTAATCCCCAAATTTGATTTTTTTAATCACTTAATTGAATATGATTTGTCCCTAAATACTCAATTAGAGAGATTAAAATAGTTTAAAACTTTAAATACTACAACCTAAAATTTAGTCCCTCAAATTTAATATTTAGGAATTTACTTTTTCAATTTTGAAGGATTAACATAACTTTTTTAAATACGAACAACTAAAACTAAACTCCCAATTTTAAGAACTAAAAATATAATTGATCAAAAACTATTTTATCACCATATGTGCTTCTAAATGACTGAGTTACTGTGGCACCATCATATTTGGTGAATTTGCATAATCAAGTACTATGATGAAGATGCAGATGTGATGGCATAATTGAAAAATGTCTCATGTGTGAGTCTACAACAATGGTGAAAAGTTGGGAGAAGTGTCAATGGATTATTGAGACATTTGAGCCACGTTATCTATTAAGATTGAATTAAGAACATTTTCTTTAAAGCTGGAGACAAGGTTAAAGAAGCTATAGCATGGAGCAATTGAGCAGCCAGAGATTATGAATTGTATGCTGAAGTAATATTATGAAGACGGAAGAAGATTTAAGAAAAAGGATCTCATTGTGTACCTAAATACCTATTGTATAAATGAAGAGCAGTTCTGAATGGAAGAAGAACAATGCCATAGTAACAGAAGGGAGTCTCAGTTTCTCCAACTTTATAGATGATAAGCTGAAACTACAAATTACTTACAATCTTTCTCTATTAATCACTTCAATTGCCCTTGGTACCTTGCCTTACCGAATGTATTCTAAGAAAATGTTCGCAAGTCCCACATCGGCCAATGCATAGACAAACGAAGTCTTTATAAGAGTCTGACAAGGATGTCAGTTCGCCGAGCTGGGTAACATTAGCTTGTAACTCAAGTGAGGGCATTAAGGTGGTGGGATAAAACTGTGGCTTCGTTAGGTTGGGCTTTGATTGCAAAATGCAGGCTTGCCCACTCCAAGTTGAGAGCTGACCTATGGGACCTGGGCGAAGGCCTGGGTGTCTTGGGTCCTAAAGTGGAGGGCACAGCGTGAGGCTGGTTTCACAGAGCAGCGAAAACCTCCCTCTCCTGACAGTGGAGGGATAACAGGCTGCTGCCATCACTGCCCTGAATGCCTGATGGGCCTAGTTCTTAGACCACCATTTTTTCATAAATTTTTATGAACTCACTGTTTCCTGGTAATATACTCATCAAATATAGGGTAAGAGTATGTTGAGGTTGTTTTTGTTTCATTATTTATTTATATTGTTGTTGTGTACAACATAACCTCTTTTAGATGTAGATTTTTATTTGGTATTTTTATAACGGTTTATATGAAATGTCATAAAGAAAAAACTGCTTCGTGAATTAGTAATTTTGTTGTCGTACAAGTGGACATGTGGTGTGGCTATGGAGTGTTAGAATAAAAAATACGAATGGGGCCCAATGGGTCAGAGTCCATTTTGAAGTCAAGTGTCTTGGATTGGACCTTTGAACCTTTTATCTCTCTATGGGTCCACTGGCCCACCAAAAGCCATTCATTCGAGAGGGTTTCTTTTCCACACTTTATTTCATATACTCATTCAGATATCTCATAATTAATATGTGTAGGCTAATTATTAATAATTATCGTACCCAAAATAATGTAGATGGAGAAGTAAAAGAAAGAAAGAAGGAAAAGCAAGAGAGAAAAAGCCAGTATGACATGGCTCTGTTTCATGATTAGCTGTCACTTGTATCAATGTGAGGTACTATGTTAAATCCATATTATGCATCAAATTTTCCAATATTTTTACTTTAAAAAGTTGCCTTGGACTTATCCACAACAATCTATTTGCTACACTTTTTTTTCATAATATATATATATATATATTATTCCAAATTGAAATAATGGAGAGCAACATTATCTAATCTAATCTAAACCATGACAACTCATGCAATTGGTTTCTCTTGCACGCATCAAATTCTCTGAAATAATAAGATAGGTTAGAAGTGGTTTCACAAAACTAGGATTATAAAAGTAATTAATCATTGTTTTGAAGCACAAATATATTGGAACCACCACAAGAAAACATAATAAGTAATAATTATAAGCATGGAGGTGTTTAAGAAGAATTGTATGACGAGATGGTTAACGTAGTCTTTGTCTATCTCTTGTCTATTTGTTTGTGAGGTCTTTGGTGTCCTTTTAATGGTACATATCTCTGGTCACTAGTGTCTGGTAGATTCTAAATTCTACAAAACTTTATCATAATGTTTGACCTTTTGGTGGTGTATTATCCCATGAACTACGTGGTGGGTGTCGTTTTTGCAGCTGTGTGTGAACATTGGTATGATCACACTTGTGTATGTGGTGGTTTCAGCCCTAATGAGAAAATGCCAAATGTATCAAACTAACTGCATATATAGTTTCATGGGAACAAGAAATAGTTATTATTGAGTATGCTTTTGGTAGTTTAGCTTCATCCTATGGTTATTATTAGTGTTAGGAAAAAAAATCTTAATTAAAAAATATTATTATTTAATTAAATATTATTAGTGTATTTAATTATTAGTGTTAGGAAAAAAAATCTTAATTAAAAAAATAACATTGATCTATATTAAAAAAAATAATTTGAGAAAAAATTAGTATGAAAAAAAAAATCAAAATCTTACATTTTATTTAAAATTTTTAATTTTTAAATAATCAAATTATTTTTATAAAGTTATAGAATTTTAATTTCTTTTAAAATTCTTCTTCTGAATAATATACGTTATTTCGAAACATTTCAAATTCTTTATAAAAATAAATTTCCTTTCAAAAATATTTTCATTCAAACATAAGGTCAAATAATACTGTCATTAATTTAATAATTTGTCATACAATATCAACTTGTCTTTTTGTAAAAAGTTAATTTTCTTGCAGATCACACTTATTTTTCATTGAAAACAGAAGTGACGAAACGAAATATTTGCTTCATTATAAACTGATTTGCTTGATGTTCATTTCTGTTATCATGAATTCCTTCAGAAAGAGTTTTACGAGAGAAAAATATACAAAAAAAAACCATTTATAAGTTAAAATTAATTTATTTATAAATTTAATTAAAAATTTAGAAAAATTATAAAAGAAATTTATGTAAATTAGAATAAACTAACTTTAACTTTTTTTAATTTCATTTTTACTTTTGTTTGCTAAAATTTCTGAAATATCTATCTAAATTAAAGAGTTGAACATGCTATAAACATTAAAGTTGCGGGCTTTTTTTTTTTTTACTGTTTCAATTTTTTTTTTTCTTCAAAATTAAGATTTAAGTACATTGTGATAATAAATTTTATTGTAGTTAATAGTTAGGCTTAATTATGTTTTCATTGTGTAATTTAGTATTTTTATATTTTGTTCTTGTAATTTA
>Ga0209700_100111_pt1 | contig 117204 bp, 79 predicted proteins | sample SiratroredBW_FD_187528 | JGI IMG/M metagenome (GOLD analysis project Ga0209700, IMG submission 187528) | Root nodule microbial communities of legume samples collected from California, USA - Siratro red BW (SPAdes) (version 2) | ecosystem: Host-associated > Plants > Roots > Nodule | place: USA...
GTAATATCTGAAAACCAAATAACTAATTATATATAATATTTATAATATCTGATTGTGTATTTCATAGTGGCATATTTATACTCCTGCTTACCATTTTTTTTTAACAGCCAAAAAAAAAAAAAAAAACTCCTGCTTACCATTAATTATTGTTTTGAGCCACAGAACAACGATACCTGCAGTTTAACAATAGGAAAAATTAACATAGTAATACAATTAAGAGAATCAATCTTGAACTAGGCGTCAAAACCAATAAAGTGGGAGGGTTAGCATAAAAGGGGTGCCAAAAAATGTCTTCTTTGTTCGTTGCAGAAAAAAAAAAATCTGAGCAATTGAAAAATAATGAAAATTAAAGCTATATTTTGACCAAATTGTTATTTATATTCTATTTCAATATGAAGTCAAAACAGTGGAAACCACAAAAGGATTATTCCAATGGAGTTATGATAAAATCATAATACAAACGAAAAAGAAAAAGAAAATTCACAATTACTAAAACCAGGTTTCACAATTTGAAGCACAAGACATAAAAGACAAGATAGCTAGAGACCAATAAAAGCATTTCAGAGGCCTGCTTATTCTGACCCGAGATTTGTTTTCTTGTACCTAAATTTTGATTGAATTAAAATAACATAATCAACCAGGGAAGTTCCTATTTGAAGTGAAGATTTTGAAAAAATCTATATAACTGTTATGGTGTTGCTCATTTGAGGCAAATTAAGCATAGGAACATCATAGTACTGAAAACTAAAAAGACTAAGATTTTGAATTTTGAAAACAGCTGAGGATCTAAAGAGACACAATGGGTGTGCATGATGTATCACAAAGGTGGAATGTGAAATGGGTTGCTGGAAAGGTTCTCATTGCTGTGATTCTTCTTGTCACAGTCTCAGCTGAGAACACCACCTCACAATCCAATCACACTACAGAGGTTGAAACCAATCCTCATGCCAAACTATTTTACCAACACACTTGGCCGGTAAGAGACTTCACAAATACTCTCATACCAACTTTCATATAAAAATATGTTCTCATAAGATTTTGTCAATTTCAAATTATCACTACAGTGATAACTTTATTTGGGGAATGCATGTGGATTAGTATTTGTACGTCAAGAACTTTGAATTGGAATTAACTTTGTGTTGTTTTTTATTTTTGTGTTGTGTGCAGAGTATGAAATTTGGATGGAAAATAATAGTAGGAAGCATAGTTGGATTCCTAGGATCAGCATTTGGGAATGTTGGAGGTGTTGGTGGGGGTGGCATCTTTGTGCCCATGCTTACCCTCATTATTGGATTTGATGCAAAATCAGCAATAGCAATATCGAAATGTAAGAACCAGTACTATTTGCACATTAATTTTTCAGACAATTCAGATATGATGATCTCGATAATGTCAACAAACTTCAAGTCGGAACAAACAATCCTTATAAAATATATATTTATCACGTGATTTAAATAGTTAATAGGCATATGCATGAACAAATATATTTGAATTTAAAATATTAGGCTGACATGACCTTGACATTGCCATTGGCTAGTTAAGATAAATGACCAGTCAAATTCTGATAAAGAGAAATGGATTGCTTAAACTTTCTCATGAACTATCCAGGACTCTTGACCTCTCCACCACAGAGGTGTTCTAAACATCAAAATCCGTGAAAACTCATTTAATAAATAGCTTTTGATCTTATTTGCTTTTACTTGTTGCTATTTTTCACCTATTGTTTTGAATATTATTCTTTTGAAACTTACATGGATCGAAAATATGTGCATGTTTCCATGCTTTTGGTGAAGGCATGATTACTGGTGGAGCAACAGCAACTGTTTTCTACAATTTGGGGCAAAGACATCCCATACTTGATTTGCCCGTGATTGATTATGACTTAGCACTTCTCTTCACCCCAATGTTGACGCTTGGAATCAGTATTGGAGTTGCTTTCAATGTCATTTTTCCTGAGTGGATGCTAACAGTTTTGCTAATAATACTTTTCGCTGGTAGGAATTACTCATCAAACTTCAAAATTCAGACACTATTGATTTGCTCAATTAATTTCTTTCATCTGATGTGAGCTGAATGTCTAACAGGCATTTCAACTAAATCCTTCTTTAAGGGTGTCGATACATGGAAGAAAGAAACCATTATGAAAATGGTAAATTAATTGCTTCATTAAACATCACGCTCTTTTATATTTTAAATTTCTTTCAAGTTTTGCATTCTGATACCTGTGCATGCATCCATGCTATGATTCCAGGAAGCTAAGAAGAATTCACGGATTAATGGTAAGTGCTTTGATACTATTTCCATTCTACCTTTCTGTATATGAGTGTTTATCAGACATGTCATTTCTATTTTTTAATCTAATCAGACATTGCAACTCCAGAAGATGCTGCTCATTATATTCAAACAGAAGACCCTGCCAAAGAGGATACTAAAGAACCAAGGAAAAAAGTACTACAAAATACTTAAAGTTATTGATTCCATATATGTGCAACGTCTATTCTTTCAATGAAACCTAAAACTATCCTGCAGGTTTCTATAGTTGAGAACATTCGTTGGAAGGAACTTGGACTTCTTTTCGCTGTCTGGATCATGATACTTGCATTAGAGATCGGAAAAGTTGGTACCCTATATGCACTTCCTCTCAAAAATTGAGTTTTTCAATTCTTGCATTGGAGTCATTGTTCAACATAATCTGATGATAATATATGCCTCTTCTCTTGGAACAGAATTACTTAACAACTTGCTCTAAAACATATTGGGCAGTGAATATAGTCCAGGTACGAACTACTATAGGAGAATACAATTTCTGGAAACCATAGTTGTCATCTTATAGATTTTAACACTCCTTAATGAGGCTAATATGGCCTCATTGTTGAATGTGAGTACCCAAGAGCTAAGAGGTTCATATGTTTTTGGTTCTACGACCAATGAAACCATCAATGTGATTATCATGGTGAATATTTAATTCACTTGGTTATTTATTCTTGTGATTTAGGTACCCATAGCTGTAGGAATGAGTTCATACCAGGCCATGAGACTGTACAAAGGGAAGAGAACCATAGCCTCAAAGGGAGATCAACAAACACAATGGCGTGTGTGGCAGTTAATTCTATTTTGTGGTTGTGGCACACTTGCTGGCACAATTGCTGGATTGTTAGGCCTTGGTGGAGGGTTCATCTTGTCACCCCTTTTCCTTGGAATGGGAATCCCTCCTCAGGTACCTTTCGTTCTTCTTTTTCTTCATTAAGTCTGTCTACGTAGATTTTTCATGGAAACCACTCTGATTGGGGAATATTTGACAAAGGTGGCGAGTGCTACATCCATTTTGGCAATGTCATTTTCTGCATCTATGGCTGCGCTGGAATATTACCTTCTCAAACGTTTCCCCGTTCCTTATGGTAAGTAGACATGAATGAATGAACAATGTGGTAGATGACGAGTAATTTTGCCTAGTTCCAAGAGCATGTGCTTAGTACTAGATAATTATAATGGACTAAGAGCTTAATGAAGCAATAACTTGTCATATGTTATGTACATTTTATGTTGAACTTTGGATATGGTGTTGCAGCCCTTTACTTGGTAGCTATAGCCACTGCTGCTTCACTTGTTGGACAGCATTTGGTGAGAAAGGTGGTTGCAGTATTGGGGAGAGCATCAGTGATCATTTTCATTCTAACCTTCACACTTATTGTTAGTGCAGTTTTACTAGGTAAGTGTAAGATGGTTTTATTTGCAGAGTGTGTTAGTGCAGTTTTATAGGGCAAATGTAAAATGGTTTTATTTGGTGGCAGGTGGAGTGGGAGTTGTACACATGATTCAAAAGATTGAACATAAGGAGTACATGGGATTCGGAAACCTTTGCATGTACAAGGTTAAATATTAAGGTTCTTGAGGCCTAATATTCAAGGACAGGGCTCCTTAATGCAGTTTATTATTGAAGAAAGGACAGTCTTTATTTACATTACTGCCACATTTTTGTATTTTATGTTGGTGTATACTTTTAGTTCACTTGAGAAACAAAAATTTATTGTATTGGTTTTCAAATTATCCGGAAGAAATATTTTGAGTTCACATTTTCTTAGGGAGCCAGGGCTTAAGCCACAACATTTGTTTTGTCTATATTTGTATATGTATTTCATTTCTTTATATTTAAAAATCAATCGAAGCAATCAATGATTTCTGTATGTTTAAGAACCCGCATGTTACGGTCCTCCCCCACCAGCCACTTTGGTTTCCTAATGTTATAGTTTTGGATCAGCTTTACTTCTTGCATCATTATTCCTCTGTTTCCATAAATGGTGGGAAAAGTGCAAATTGTCTATAGGGTTGGAAGTATTTTAATTTGGTTAACTCATAATATTTCTATATTTTTAAATTTAGAATAACATAACAAATTTTTTAGAATATGTAATCTAAAATATATTCACATAGATATTTTGAATTGTACAATTTAAGAATATATTTTAAATTATACAATCTATAAATTTATAATATTATACTATATTAAATAATTTAAAAATATTATCTATTAACTATCTAAAATGTTCTTAATCAAATGGACAATTTTAATTTTTCCAACATTTTATGAGGTTCCGGATTAAACTACATGGTGCAGAAAGTAAAAACCTTTGTATCACGACAATATATGGGTAAGAGTATGGGCGGAAAGTATAAAGAAGTGCTCCAATGGTTCACTAAAACGTAATTTATAATAAATTTAAAATAACTTATTAAAAATAATTTAAAACTTTACTTAAAATAATTTTTGTACATTTATTTATATATAAGTTAATTTTAATTTATATAAAATATTATTTATTTTATGCCTTATTAAACAGATTGAAACACATTTTTTTATTGACAAAAATATTATTTTCGTTAAGTCTTGCCCTTTAAAAATCTACTTCAGTATCGGAATTACTTGACGAACCAAGTTTCTCAAGTTTTTGCTTCATGACAATTATGTAATGCTATTATTCTTTTTCCACCAAGTTCTTAAACTTTTACCTTAAGAAGGGTTAATTTTGAGTTTTCCCATTGCATAATTATGTTGGAATAGGGAAATCTTTTGCTGAGGTGAAATAACTTTTCTTTCCTTTTGCTATAAACTTCTGCACATGTCGTTTTTATTTTATTTTCCAGTTAAAAAAAATATTTTAAAAGTTATTAATAGCTACAGGATTTTTGTGAACTAAAGATATAGTTCTGCAATTAAATACCATTCATGAAGAACCCTACAACATTGACATATCAACAATTTAACACTGTAAACATTCATTTGACATTCTCAAATTCTCTTCATCTCTCTCTTTTTTTCACATTAATCACTTATTACTTTCTTCATTTCCCTCTCTTCTAATTTGGTCTTTGTATATATATATATGAGATGTGGAGGCTTTTTTCTGAACTTTATTTGTGGACCTTGTAAGCGCAAAGGTCTCCAAATCCCATGTACTCCTTATGTTGAATCTTTTGAATCATGTGTACAACTCCTACTCCACCTGTGACCAAATAAAATCATTTTACATTTGCCTAATAAAACTGCACTAACACACTGCAAATAAAACCATCTTACACTTACCTAGTAAAACTGCACTAATAATAAGTGTGAAGGTTAGGATGAAAATGATCACAGATGCTCTTCCTAGAATGGTAATTGCCTTTCTCACTAAATGCTGTCCAACAAGTGCTGCAGCAGTGGCTATACTTACGAAGTAAAGAGCTGCAACATGGTATTCAAAGTTCAGCATCGAAATTTTCAATATAACAAGTTAGTGTTTCCTTAACTCATAAATAAACTAATTTTATGTCATAGACAAATTGATTAATTTTTCTAATTATCTTGTAAAAATCTTATGCAAACAGTTGTATATTCATCCAAACTTACCATAAGGAACAGGGAAACGTTTGAGAAGGTAATATTCCACCACTGCCATAGATGCAGAAAAAGCCATTGCCAAAGTGGATGTAGCACTTGCAACCTTTGTGAAAATACTCCTCAATTAGAGTGGATTCCAAGTAAATTCTCAGGTTTAAGGCAAAAAAGGGGTACCTGAGGAGGAATGCCTAGACCAAGGAAAAGGGGTCCCAAGATGAATCCTCCACCAAGGCCTAGCAAACCAGCAATCATGCCAGCAAGTGTGCCACAAAGACAGAATAGAACCAACTGCAGCACACAAAACTGTGTTTGTTGATCTCCCTTGGATGCTATGAATCTCTTCCCTTTGTATAGACGAACAGCCTCATATGAACTCATTCCTACAGCTATAGGAACCTGAAAGTAAATAAAGAACTAAAATAGTCAGCAATCACCATGATAGTGATATTGATAGTTCATTAAATTCTCCTACAGTAGTTTATACCTGAAGTAGATTCATTAGCCAATATACCCTTGAGCAAGTTGTTGTGTGTTTCTGTTGATTTCAAAACAGAGGCATGTGTTATCATCATATTATGTTTACCAATGCATAGAAAATGAAAAACTCATTCATGGATACCAACTTTTCCAATCTCTAATCCAAGAATCATGATCCAGCCAGAAAAAAGAAGTCCAAGTTCCTTCCAACGAATGTTCTCAACAATAGAAACCTGCATGACAGTTTTAGATTTCATTAGAAAGAATAGATGTTGCATATATATGGAATCAATAACTTTCAGTATTTTGTACTACTTTTTTCCTTGGTTCATTAGAATCGTCTTTGGCAGGGTCTTCTGTTTGAATATAATGTGCAGCATCTTCAGCTGTTACAATGTCAGATTAGATTAAAAAATAGCATGACATGCCTGATAAACACTTATACATACAGAATGGTAGAATAGACATAATATCAAACAATTTACCATCAATCCGTGAATTCTTCTTAGCTTCCTGGAATCATAGCATGGATGCATGCACAAGCATCAGAATGCAAAACTTGAAAGAAATTTAAAATATAAAAGAGCGTGATGTTTAATGAAGCAATTAATTAACCTTCTTCATAATGGTTTCTTTCTTCCATGTGTCAACACCCTTAAGGAAGGATTTAAGTGAAATGCCTGTTTAACATTCAGATCAGATCAGAGGAAAGAAACTAATTGAGCAAAACAATAGTGTCTGAATTTTGAAGTTTGATCAGTAATTCTTACCAGCGAAAAATATTATTAGCAAAGCTGTTAGCATCCACTCGGGAAAAATGACATTGAAAGCAACTCCAATACTGATTCCAAGCATCAACATTGGTTGGAAGAGAAGTGCTAAGTCATAATCAATCACAGGTAAATCAAGTGTGGGGTGTCTTTGCCTCAAATTGTAGAAAACAGTTGCTGTTGCTCCTCCAGTAATCATGCCTAATTCATCAAACAAACAGATTCCATTCATGTATAAGTTTCCAAAGAAGAATATTCAATTCAAAAACAAAGCTTAATAAATTGGCACAACATGTTAAATATAGAAAATAATGTGAAGTATGACCCTAATCTAACTCAAAAAGAGAATGATATCACTGTTTAGTTACACTTGATTTGAATCACATTAAGTGAGAGTAATTAGTGACTTGTATGGTGAGAACTTGACATCAAGAACAAAATTGTCATAATCATACTAAGACACCAAGTGTTACTATTAGAAAAGTGATTATATATTTCATGAGTGCTAAATTTTGTTGCTATAACAGTTAACATCTAGATTAAAAGTTGGTTGACTTTTTATATTATATATTACAATAAAGCATAATGAACCTTTATCTTTGGCTTATGCATTGAATGTTTTAACATAACAATCAAAAATAAATTACTTCTTAGATTCGTAAAATAGAAAAAAAAAATGAGATTGGATTAGATGAAGAAAAGTGATTCTTATAAAATCATTTTGGAAACATATCAAGATAACTCTTATTACTGAAAAAATAAAAATTATGAATTTAAATATTTTTAACGACTAAAGCAAACAAATATAACATTTTTAAATATTCCTAGGAAGTAATCATATATGTATGTTAGTTAGTATATACATATATATATATATATATATATTACTTATTATAATAAACAAGAGTTTTTAATTTATACATCTTTTGTGTGTCTATATATGATTTCAGAATAAAAAAATTCATTAAAAATTATCATTATCTAATCACGTCATAAAAGCAATTACAAATTGAAACTGAAAAGATAAAAAGTAAAGAAAAAACAGTAACTCCAACAAAGAACGAGATATGTTTAAAAGAGAGATAAAATCATCACCAACTCATTATTGTGATGGTGAGAAAAAAAAAAATCACCAACAGGATCGTGCAATAGGATAATAACAAACCAAAATCCCCGTCTTAATTAGCTCAGATTAATGTCCACAACAAAAATATGCTAACATTACTAATTTCAAGTGAACATTTTTTTATCATTCAAAAATAACGTTACGTGTACATATAGAAGAATGTTTTTCATTAAGATTTTCATATATTTATAGTCATGTATAAAACTAGTTGCTTTAGGACTGCAAAAGAATAAAGAATCATAGCAGATGAAATTAAAACTGGGAAAAGATATCAATTAAAACGTATGCATTCATACATCACAAGATAATAGTGAGTCTAAAAGCAAAATAAATTATTCATAATACTATAAAGAACATGTTTCATTAAAATATTGGCTTGGACAATGAAATCAACCTAGTACCACTCCCCAATGTTTGGTGTCAACGTCCCACACGGATCTACTAATGCTTAACACATCCCAAATGCTATTATTTTTTTTTCTTACAAATCATACCTTTATAATTATCCATTTTAAACAAAAAATTTAATATAAAATAACTTTTTTAATTATTTTATTAATGTAATTAATACTGAAAAAGAAAAATTAGTTATAATAACAAGAAGAAAAAAAATATATATATATATATAATGACATGAAAAAAAAAATCTTAAACATCTATTATGAAGGAAAATATTATTGATTATATCATAACAATCTGATACCATATTGATTCTATCATAACAAGAAAAAAAAAAGGAAAAGATAGGAAAGAAAACTACAAGCTTTATTTCAGGATAACAGATAGATGAGACAGAGCAAATCTACCTTCAATATATGTATGGCAGAAGAAAAGAAAGAAGATTTAAAATCTATCACTAACATAAGAGAGAATGTTAATTTGTTAGTGAAGAACAGGGGAAATAAAAAAAGAACGCAAGTTCTTACATTTTGAAATTGCTGTTGCTGACTTTTGATCGAATCCAACAATAAGAGTAAGCATGGGCACAAAGATGCCACCCCCACCAACACCTCCCACAGTCCCAAATGCAGATCCTAGGAATCCAACTATGCTTCCTACTATTATTCTCCATCCAAATTTCATACTCTGAACACAACACAAAAAAAATGAAAAGCATTTTACAAGGTTAAACCATGTCATGCAAAAACCAATATCCACATGCATGCATGCATGCATACACGCACTGAAGTTTTTTGGAGTAAGATAGAATTTTGTTCATCTAAAATGTTCGAGTTATCTAAATCAATTTCTCTTCTCTAAAAGGGTCGTCTAAATCATCTCAAAACATATTTCACATAAATTTTTATCACTGTTTATGGAAACATTTTTCTTTTATATAAAATATTTTGTGATCGAAGTAACTGTGAAGTGAGCATTCTTTCTTACCGGCCAATGGTGCTTGTAAAATACTTTAGCATGATAATCAACACCTATAGTTCCATTGGATGGTGTTTTGTTGTCTGCATTTTGATGAGAATAAGGAGTAGCTGAGACTGAAACAAGAAGAACAAAAGCAATGAGAGCCTTTGCAGCAACCCATTTCACATCCCATGATGCATGCACAGCCATTACTCTCTTCAGACACAGACCAGTTTTCTAAACTGAAAATCTTAGTCCTTTCAGAAGAACTAAGATGCTGTTATACTTTGCATTAAAATGAAACCACGAGGCCTATATATAGAGAACTTTGAAGAAAGTGTGCACTTCAAAAAAGGGAGCTCGTACGGTATATTGTTGATAATGGTTTTTAGTATTCAATCAAAATTTAGGTACAAGAAAACAACATCTTCGGTCAGAGTAGTATTGATAACAAAATGGTCTCTATTCTTAGTGTTCATTGGTTTCTTTCTTCTTTTATCTTTTATACTATTACACATACTTTTTTGGCTGTTTGTGGACAGTGTACTCCCACTACTTTGGCCTAATAAACTTATTAGTGCTTTAAATATGCCACATGCACTACGGTTTGTGGAGCTTCCAAAACCAAATGTTCTAGTGTTAAAAATTTCTCAAATTCAGATGACAATTAAACTTTTAAATAAAGAGGAATTAAAAATTATTTATTTATGTAAATGATCAGTGTTCATAGCCTCTTTTTGAATATTCTTCACCACTCCTTTCATTTAATTAATTTCGGAAAACAATATGATATCCATGGAAAACGTGTGATTTTATTTAAAAATTCGTAGTTCAGAATATAAATGGAAAAAAAAGGAATTTATTTTGTCTGCGCAGAAAAAGAAACAATTTATTTGTCAGTACTGAAAACGTTTTACACAAACATTAATTGTATATAGAGTATATTTAAATGCTGATGCAGCTTTAAATTAAATAGTTGTATTCCCAATACATTCCCTAAAAACATAGTTGTGAAGAAGAACTACAGATCTCTATCTTTAACTTCTAACCCTGTACGAGCAAAGATCTCCAAAACCCATGTTCTCCTTCTTTTCAATCCTTTTAATCAGGTTTGCTATGCCTACTCCTCCTGAAATTTGAAATAAATAAAAAAGGTTAAGTCATTAGTAAATTTATAATCTATCACTAATTGGAAATGTCAAAGCATATGCATTAACAAATTTTCTCTAATTTTTCTAAGGTATGTATATATAACTATGATTGGCTCTGATACCACTTGTTGTGAAATCCGAGGAGAAAAATATCGGAAAAATATCACAGAATAAGAACAAAACCAATCCATATAAGGAAATGACACGGTCTTCAACCCAAAACCTTAAAGCATTAAGTTTGTGGATCTTCTTGTTCAAATTTCTCATTTTTACCGACTTAGACTCACATTTGAATACTCAATAAGTCACTATTGGTTTAATTTAAAATGCATATTGTATTGATTGTAACTAATAAAAGTGTATTGTGATGATGGTGTAAACACTTTTATCCTATCAGTATATTCCAACTGATTCCAACTATGGAATCAATAGATTAGCATATCTTTTAGTCTCTGCAACTTAAAGCACGACAAGTTGTTGGTTTATCTGAATAAAATAAGATATGGGTAAACACCAGCCACTAGTTGTTACTAACATTAGTATAGTGTATATAGTACAGATATGGTACTAGCCCTCCCAAAATGGAAGAAGAATCCAAAAGAATAATATCGTGCAAAATGCACTTGCCTAGTGATATTCCACTCACAAAAACCGTGAGTGCAAGGATGAAAATTATCAGAGACGTTCTCCCCAGTATTGCAATAACCTTTCTCACCAAATGCTGCCCTACCAGTGCAGCAGCAGTGGCTACTGCTACAAAGTAAAGTGCTGCAAAATAATCACACATTAATTAACCATTATTACGAAGTAACTTTGTACTTTTAGGCAGGAAAAGTTATCATTCATTCTTAACTAAACCCTAAACATACTCTATATTAATGATAAAAAATTATTAAAAGGTACAAAGTTCTATACATGCCACTTCTTATTTCATATTCATAATATTTAGGTATCGTCCGTGGGAAATAACTTTAGCATGTTGATATTATTATTTTAAGAGTGATCTTTCGTCTATCACTGGCCATGATATAGTGGTTAACTTATTGATAACCCCTTTAATTTATGGTGGTTGATCTATGCACTTACCATAAGGAACAGGGAAACGTTTGAGAAGGTAGTATTCCACCACGGACATGGATGCAGAAAACGTCATTGCAAAAGTGGACGTAGCACTCGAGACCTACCTTGGTGGAAAGTTGGTGGTGAATGATGAGAGTGAATTCCAAGTGGAGCAACATGAGCAGAGAAGGATAAAACGTACCTGAGGAGGAATTCCTAGTCCAATGAAAAGTGGCCCCAGGATGAATCCTCCACCAAGACCAAGCAAGCCACCAATTATGCCAGCAAGCAAGCCACACGTACAATAAACCAGTAACTTCCCTACATGCAGACGTGTGTGTTCGTCACCCTTTGATGCTATCACTCTCTTCCCTTTGTACAGAAGCACGGCCTCATAAAAAGTTGTTCCCACAGTGATAGGGACCTGATATATCATAACAAGATAATCACCACTACAATATCTTGCTTGGTTCATTGATTTCTCAGACTAAAGCAGATTTTCTAAGTTAACACCAAATCAATCTCTTCATGTTCAACACTTCATTTCGTGATGAGGCCATGTTAATTAGCTTGATTAAGTTGTATAACAACAGAACTTCTGTTTCTGATATATAATATTCAATAGTTCAGCTATTTGTACCTGCAGGAGGTTCAATACCCAATACAGCGCTGAGCAATTTGTAGTGTAGTTCTGTTTCAAAATCCAAGGAATGTATTAGCATACAGCAAACATGTTGATGAACCAAAAGAATGTACCAGATATGAAAAAATATACGAAATTTCGTAGAAGCTAGTGAAACTATATGCGTGATTTGAATTTGAATATTTGAGTGTTAAGCTTTGTTATGCTAGAAATTTTAGGATATTGTTTATGCATATTAACTTTTATTTAGACTTTGGAAATTCTTAGTTTAATTTAAAATTAAATAATGTTAGAATTTGAATTTTGTGTTATTTTATACTTTTGTTTTATACAGAGTACATGAATAAAATATTCATAAAATTTTCTATACATAATATATTTATTCATTTAAAAATATTTTTTCATGGGGAGAATTTTGATATTTCACAACAATAATGCATTTATAGGATTTAGACCTTTAGGAAGGTACGGAAGAAGTTAAAATACTCCTATGATGCAGGACAGTCCATGATGGACCTGATAAGAATACAAAAGGAAAGAAAAATAAAGAAAGCAAAGGGAAACAAATCTGTTGATAAAAAACTTTAAATTTTATTTTGATAAAAAAAAATAGCATCAATCAATGGATATTTTTAAATTTTTACAATTATTTAATATTTAAATACGTTTATAAATTTAGTAGTAATTAAAATACTTTATTTAAATAGAAAATTTAAAATTTATTAAATTTGAATTTCCTTATCAAAAAAATAGTAAAAAAGAAAACAATTTAAAAGAAGATTAATTTAAATTTAATATATTTAAATATCTTATAAATTGTAAATAATTTTATTTAAATACAAGTAAAGCCTCTCTATGAAAGTTCTTTTCTAAAAAAAAAAAAAAAAAAACAAAATAGCACAAGCATAAGATTACCTCAAATATGAATGTGATAAGAGATAAAAGAAATATGAAATGAGAAAGTGATGAATCTAATAAGAGAGTTCAAAACGGAGAAGTATGACATTATTAAACAATATTCAAACAAATTGTATGCCGTTTTTAATAAAGTACTATTAATAGGCATTAAATCCACTATTCTATAATTGTGGAAAAATAAATTTTATAATTATACATGGAAATATAACTCTTCGTATGTCTCCTTGAAAAATACAAACAATATATAGTTTTGCACAATTCTAGAAACATGAAATTCAGAGCCAAGTAGTCATAACCTGTCAGCAATATCAAACCATCTATCTAAGCATTCTTTGATTATTTACGCTCTTTTAAAATGTATGTATATAAATATTTGTAATTTTAATTTGAATAATTTAGTTTTTGAAAGTTCTTCTTATGATTAAAATTTAAAAAGCGTTATTAGGTAAAAATAACAATACAAACTCATTATTTAAATTTAGGAAGTTATTGTCTTAACTTTAAGATGCACATGATTTGAGCATTTAAAATGTGTTATACTTTTATTATATGAATAATAAAATATTCATGAAACCATTCACATAATACATCTTTGATGCAAAAAATATATATCTTAAAATAAACAAGACTCTAACCTTTCCTATCTGTAATGCAAGTATCAAGATCCACACAGCTACAAGAATTCCAAGTTCCTTCCAACAAATATTTTCAATAACAGAAACCTGCACGGAAGTTTTAGATTTATCAGAAAGTATAGAAATGTTGTACATGAAAACAGTAGCAGCAACTGTCTGCATTTTTTACTATACTTTCTTCCTCGGTTGATTGGTATTTATATGACTTTCATTGTCCATCTCTTCAGCATTAGCGGTTCCTCGAGCGTCTGATGAAACTAAAAGTTAGCATGACATGTTTAATAATGTTATCTTCTTTAACTAGTAACTACGAGAACAGATGCAAGGCTATAGCAGAAACAATATCAATCCACTTACCATTTAACCGTACATTCTGCCTAGCTTCCTGGAATTATAACAGGGATATAATAAATCAAAAACACCAAAAAAATGATTTAGTATACAATTTAGTCCTTGAAAGTGACATTGTATTACTTTGGTCATGTGTTATCACTACAGTGATAGATTTTTTCAGTTATTAAATTATTAAAATTGACTTAGTGTGACCGATTTAGAAATCAAATAATATTAGTCACTATTTTTTAGACACTAAAATATAGTGATCGAATTAATAATTAAATAAAAACTTATTTAATGATTGAATTTGTAATCGAAATAATGATTGAATTTATGTTTGGATTAGTGATCAAAATTTATTAAAACCAAGTCTTTATGCTACTTTTAGAACTAAATTGTGCAAGTTTAATAGAAAGATGAGCTATGTCAACCTTCTTTAGAATGGTTTCTTTTTTCCATGTTTGGACACCCTTAAAGAAGGCATTGACTGAAAGGCCTGTTTCACATTTAGACTACATCAGAAGCAAGCAAAGAAAAATAAAAGTAAGCAAAGAAAAATAAAAGTGATCAAAGATTAGATTTTGAAGCAATTGGTACCTACCAATGAAAACTACAATTAACAAAGCTGTTATCATCCAGTCAGGAAAAATGACATTGAAAGCAACTCCAATACTGATTCCAAGCATCAACATTGGTTGAAAAAGAAGGGCTAGGTCATAGTCAATCACAGGCATGTCAAGAGTTGGGTGCCTTTGCTTCAAGTTGTAGAAAACAGTTGCTCCTGCTCCACCAGTTATCATGCCTTCACCAAGCAAACAATACAAATTTCACCCATATAATGTTCCAAAGATGTACACTGCTAATTCAAAATTCATAACATTATTACCTCATTCCCAAAGCAAATATGTTTTTTAAGTACAAGTTTAGAAAACTTGTTAAAATAGTAGGTGTAGATTAGTATTGGTCAATAATTAGAATATTGTTTTTTTTTTTAAATTAAGGATATGATAATCATTATTTTTTCTATATTACCGTATTTGAATGGAATTATTGTGATAAAATTGGTTATAGATTGAGTCCATTATTAGTTTATTGAAAGATTTCTACATACCATGTGGGATTATAAATTATTTTTCATCAAACATTTTTTCACACTTACTCGTGCAATAATTTTCTTAAAAAGTGACTAGAAAAACTTATCTATAAGATTTGAGCTATGCTTATGAATATGAGTGTTTGAGTATTACCTGTATATTACTACCACTTTCTTAGTATTTAAATATTTATAATTTTTACATTATAAGTTGGAGGTATTAAATTTTTTAGCTTGTGACTATGCAGATAAATTTTCCTTTCAAATTTTACAATTTCACTAATTTATGTATATTATCTTATATTTTTTATAACTTTATGCTAGATTTATTTTTTTTTTGTTTTTCAGACTTGTTAAGGTTATTTTTAAATTTTTTTCTTTTTTGTATTTTCATTATTGGACCTACCAACCAGTCCTTATATTAACCTGAGACAAAGTTAGAATAAAATGAAATTATTTTTCGTAATCAGAGCTTTCTATATTTGTATAATATTCAACTTTATTGATTTAAGTAGAACCAATCTGTTGTTAATTAGATTGGTTTAATTCAAATTATGTAAAAAAACTGATGTATTAATCCAAATTAATAAAAATAATTAGATTTATAAGTTTTTAAAGTCCGTCAAAACAAACCAGTGACAGAAAAACTAACAGTGAAATTTTCTAAAAACCTTTACCGCAGTTTAGATAAGAAGTCCAACCTTTGACTTTAAGATAAGCTACATAGTTCTATACAAGTTCAGCTTTATTATATTTGGTAGAAATTTATTAATACACTTATTAGTTTTCACATTTAGAAAAATAATAATAAAGAATTGTAACCAAAAAAACTGTTTATTGTTCCAAAATTTTTATGCATTCATACTTGGAAAAAAAAATATGTAACAAGGGTCTGTTTAGTTTAATATTTGAAGTTTTTTATTCATGTTTTATATGCAAAAAAGATTACTTAAAATAATTTCAATTTTCGATTGTAAATCATAAATCTGTATTTAATTGATGAAACATTTAAAAAAATTAAGTTTAAAAATAAAAAATAAAAAACAATATTTTTTCCCAAAATTATCATACATGGTACTTGCACATCAAAACATGCAAATAATTGAATCTCTAGTTAAAAAAAGTTGGATTTGAGTGTGGTGTAAGGAAGCAACCCACATGCCCTGAATCTCATAACCCGTTGAGCATGTATCAGAGGATTTAAAATAGTACTAGTTCTTACATTTTGATATTGCTGTTGCTGATTTTGCATCAAATCCAACAATAAGGGTAAGCATGGGCACAAAGATGCCACCCCCACCAACACCTCCCACAGTCCCAAATGCAGATCCTAGGAATCCAATTATGCTTCCCACTATTATTTTCCACCCAAATTTCATCCTCTACAACCAAAAACAAAAGCATCACAAAGTTAATCACAATGCAATAAGTTTTTATAGTTTCTATCTAATGAAAATTAATATGAAAGTTTTTATGATAGAAAAACTCTAAAAAGCACTACTAACTTTGTATCCAAAAAGATTCTACTAAATGTTAATTTGCAGTTTACTTGAAATTGACTCAAAGTATGCATATAATTTTCTAAGGAGAGAACTCTTACCGGCCAAGTGTGTTTGTAAAAAACTTTTGCTTCATGATCATTAGTCTCAACCCTTTTCGTGACATTGAATTCTGAATTCTGATCTGTGTTTTGATGAGAAGATGTAACATAAAGTGAAACAAGAAGAAAAACTATGAGAACCCTATCAGGAACCCATTTCATAGCCTTCATTGCACAGCTCTATTATAGATAAAGAGCAGTTTTCAAAATCCCTTTAGTACTATGACTTTTCTTATATATGTTGCTTCAAGATGAGACCAAGACAACCATAGAAACGTTCAAATTCCTCACTACCAAGACTTTCTTAACCGAAATTTTGGAGTAAGAAGAAGAAATCTACAGTTAGGGTTAACATGTGAATGTGTTTTTCTGTTCATTTATCATATATCATGGAACCCTATAGGACTAATTATTGAAAAACAAGGCTTCTTCAACACACTTTTGTCATTATTATTATTATAAAGTGATTTTGACGTTTTACAGAAAAAATGTATGAAACAAAAACTACTCTTTCTCATTCTATTAAATACTTTTTTTTATTTATCACATTTTATTGTTATATCTTGCCTCACATCTCCTGAATTAATTAAAAAGGGATGAGATTTAAAATAAGCTCGAGAGATGATAAAACAATAAATGACTAATGTAGTTAAAGAAAAGTTAAGAAAGTATCTTTGTATGTATATATTCTTGGTTTACATTTTCTTATAAATGAATGGGAAAAACAAACTTTTTAATTGAATTTTGACTGAATTCAATATCATATAATTATTTATATTTTCTTAAAATTAAGGTTTGTAGATGTAAGAAAAAAAGTATATATATTTTCTTTGCCCATGAACTTGGGGAGTGTGCGTGTGAAATGAAATGAAATAACTGTTTTTAGAACTATTTGTTAAATATTAACTTTACTATGGTTTTCTTAACCGACCATTACTGATTATAAAAGTCATTTTATAATTATAAGTTTAGAAATTGCTAATTGCACGAGTTAAATCCTCATAAATATATATGTGGTGATCTTTTAATTTATTTTTTTTCAATTTGTGGAAAAGTAGTTGCTTTCATTTTCAAAAATATCATTTGTTTATCGTACTGCTGAAGCATGTTTTAATTAAAAATATTTTTTTTTTCATAAAAAAAAACGCAAACAAATAGATCCTATAAGAAACAAATTATTAGTTCTGGAACACAAAAAAACTAACAAAAACGTTGTAAAAATGGCTTACTTTGATAACCAATTCAGTACCTCAACTTTCATTAAAAATTAAAATATTTTTGTAATGTTTCACAATTAGAACTAGAGATAAACACCATATGTGCATATTTTAAATATGTGGAATATTACTTTAATTATCTTGAAATTTTTCAATTATCAAATAATAATTATTTCAAAAAATGTCATATGAAATATTTAGACAAAAATACACGAGGAAATGAAAAATAAAAAGAAAAATATATCAACTACTTGAGTTTTAAAACTTTAAAAATAACAAGTGAAGTAAAAAACCGATGTTTGAATGTATTCTTTTTGCACACAAAAAAAGAGGTATAATCCTTTAGTTAAGTTAATTATATTTAATATTGGATGTTGATAGGTTAATTAAAATAAATAGTGGGCAGCTAATCTTAGCACCAACATTCATGAAAGGAATTTTTATCCATAGGGCAGCGACTCTCATATATAATTAATATTTAAATAGAATAAGATTGTTTTCTGTGAATGCATGTGGTCTCAAAACAAATAATAAAAAACTATTTTTTTACTTGTAATTTGTTTTTTATATATAGAAGATGTTACCCACGAATATGTACCTAATACTCCACGAGTTTTCTGGTTCAGGTTTTTACTATTATTATTTTTTTATTTTTACTATTATTATTATTATTATTATTATTATTATCACTTTCAATTCGTTTTCATGCCTTTCTACTAACTTCCTCGTTAAGCTGCATGCATGGCCACCCTGATGTGCACGAGACTTCATCCATCTCACTTTTTTGTGTTTCCGGTCAAATTAGTCACTTTCTTGCTCCGTACGTAAGATGAATATGGATCACATATTTCATTAGTTTTAAATTTACTCTCTAAAGATTAGTTTGGTTTCCATCCGACATTTTTTTTTTTAAATTAGAAGAATATAGAATTTTCCTTTTATTTATTGAAATAGGTCATTTATATTACGATTTTATGATTTTAAGTGAAGAAGTTATCTAACACATATATGACAATCAATTATTTTGAAATTACGTTATGATTGCAAGACTTCCATTAAAAAAAATTATTTTAAAATCATTAAACGTGACACTTGAGAATGTGATTAGTGTTAATTAAAGTCATTATTCATTCACAATTTTAATTATATTTTTTTTACTGATGTCGTCCCTAGCCATACACTGAGTTTAACTTGTATTGTTTTGAAAAATAATTTAGTTATATTTAAAGTTTTACACAACTTTAATTGTATTATTTTATATTGAAATTTTATTTTAATGGCATAATTTTAATTAATCATAATCACATTCAAAGTAAAGTCATACAGCTGCTTCATAATGTTTTTTTTAGAGTTTTGAATGAAAAAGTCCTTATAAAATAACTTTGAGATAGTTAAATGTATCTGACTTTTCCGAATAAAATCTTGTCCACCTGACATAACTTATTATTAGTAAATAAAAAAATTATCTATTCTAATAATATGGAAAAAAAGTTACTATCACTTCTATACAAAAATCAAAAAATATCAAAAGACAATGTTCTATCTAATTATATGCAAAAGAATATTTACACAGATTTACGAAAAGAAATCTTTTATATAGTATTACTAATATGAAAAAATATTAATTATTATACTATGTAATATAATAAATTAATAATAATAATAAATAATGAAATTGTTAAGTAATAAATAATTATAAAATAAATTTATATTATAATAATTTTAATAATAAAAAGATAAATTTATATAATAATATTAATGAAATAAAGATAATAAAAATATTAAATAATAATATTAATAAAAATAATAATAAAATAAATTTATATAAGTATAGTATTAATGATAAAATAAGTAATAATAATAATAATAATAAAATTAAAATTCAGTAGTAATAATAAAAATAATTAGGCCATTTATAAATATATAATTCTATAAACTTTTAAGATTTATTATATTAATTAAATTTCTTACAAACTTTCATAAATTTCATTTCATTTTCTATTATTTCTCATTCTTTTTTCTTTAATCCAAATATCTTCATCTTCTACCTTTTTTTTTGCTTCATTTTCTTTCTTTTCAACATGGCAAATGAACTCGTCTCTTTTGATATTGTTCGAATCCATCTAAACAATGACGAAAAATCCCTTTCAATACTCATTTTAATTATAATATTTATTTTCATTTTAAAATAGTAAAACACATTTAATTTATTAGATAATTTAAAAAACTTATATTAACTTTTATTATAGGTCTTAATTTTGTAACTTAATTTGAAATCGTACATTTATTTATTTTTATTCTTTTTATCTTTATTTAACCTTTATTATTTGATATTCTCATTTAATATTTATATAATTATAATTTTTTTAAATATTTAAAAAAATATGTATCTTTTTTAGTATTGAATAATTAATAATATCATTTTTTTTCTTGTAATTTTTAATCTTTTATAAAAGAACATTTAATTAATATTTAAAATAATAAAAAAATAAAATACCTACATAAATAAAAGTATACTCGTTTTTCAATAGAAATAAAAAGTATCATATTCATTAAATGTGAGAACAATGACACCATAAAGTTTTACTTTTGGGATAGATATCATCAAATCACACACACATACTAACCTCTTGTATTCCCATCTACTCTCACATATCTATTCTAAAAAAAAAAACAACTTGAAATATTATTCATTTAGCGGTTCTATATCATGTTTACAAAAATCACAGGCTTTTTTTTTTTATTTTGGTGTACTTTTCAATTTTAATTCTTAAAATAAATAAAAAAAAAATTATTTATTAAAATGGGCCAATTCTACCAACTAGATAAACATAATTTCAAACTAATCAAAATAAAAGTAACATATTGACGATTTCAATTAATGATATTAATTAAAATCATTTATCTCTCTGCAATCATTTTTTAATTATTTGATATTATGGTCTTTAAGTTTAACAATTGACAAAATAAATAATAATCATTATATAATAATAATTAACAAATAATTTTTTAATTATTTAGCACTATGTGTGTTACTTTAACCATTAACAAAAAAATTAATAATAATAATTAAAAAAACTGAAATAAGAAAATTAAGACATACAAATTTATTTTAAATTAAAACAAAATAACATAATGATAATAATAATAAGAATAATTCATATGAATTTAATAATTATTATTATTTTTAAATTAAAATAAAATAACATAATAATGATAATAATAATTAATAATAAGTGAATTCAATAATAATAATTATTTTTTAAATTAAACTTGCATGAAATTATTCTTATTATTATTATTTAAATTAAATTCATATAAATTTAATTAAAATTATTCTTATTATTATCATTATGCTATTTTATTTTAATTTAAAATAAATTTATATCTCTTAATATTCATGTTATAGTTTTGTTAATTATTATTATATAATTATTATTATTATTATTATTTATTTTGTTAATTGTTAAACTTAAGGAACATAGTATCAAATAATTAAAAAATATTGAAGAGAGAGAAACAATTTTAATTAATGTCATTAACTGAAATCGCTCTCACTCTTATTTTGACCAGTTTGAAATTAGGTCTATCTAACTCGCAGAATTTGCCTATTTTGGTAAATAAATTTTTTTCTATCCATTTTGGGAATTAAAAATGAAAAATACACAAAAATGGAAAAAAAGCTTGTTTTAATCTCTTTTATGAAAAATTAAGATAATAAATCCTTTGATATATTAGTTTTTTTTTTTATATATTATAAGAAAAATCATCTTTCAAAATTCAGAATCAAAAAGTATGATACAGAGTCTCCAAACTAAAAAAAAAATTATCATGATTGATTTTAAATAAAGAAAAAGATATTATTCTTACTTGAACCAACCGATCTTTTACTAAAACATTATATAAATTTACCTAAATAATTATTTTATATGCATAGATTTTTTTCCGCCCAAAGTGTTATAATAAGTCATTTCCTTTTATCTTTCCTTAATGCTTAAGATGCTGTTTTTCCCCTCGTCATTTTTCTCTATCGTTCACGTCAATTTATTCAAATACCAGTGGTGAGTAATGCTTTTTAACTTCTGCAAAAACGAATATGGACAATTGTGTATGTGGACGTTGCTAGAATAATACATGAAACAACAAAATGTGTAGGTCCAGAATTCAACGGCATAAAATCGACGTACTTGGTTAATCCAAAAACAAACCAATTAAGTAAATAGTGAAACTAAGTAGCACCTCAAGACAAATTTAAAGTCTTCAACTTCAACCTAATTAAGTTATTGTCGGAAACAGTTTCCTTGTTTTAATTCCAAGACTTAAAAGCACCCTTCATATGGTACTTGAATCAAACGTCATGAGACGTATTTTATACTGTTTAATGTGATGTAAATTATATTCATATTTTCAAAAGCAAACATATATTTTTCTGGTTTTAACTTCTGTTTTAAGTAAGATAGTTGAAGAAAAAAACTAAACTAAAAATTAAATTAACTCTGAACCGAATTGGGTAATGCATGATATAATGTAGATAAGATGGTAGTATTTAAATCTCAATAAAAATTTCAAAATTACTATTATAAATGAAAAAATCACAATAAGTATTTATTTTTGGTTATTGTTAAATAAAATATTGAGAAAAGTAATTCATTATCTTAAAATATTAAGTTTATGATTTTTTTAATTTTTATTTTAGATTTAAATTCTTAACTATATTTTTTAAGTGAGAGTCAATCCTTTTTAACATGGTAAAATTTAGTAAAAACATTTCTAACCACAAATTCTATGATTTTTATTTACATAAGACAATATTTACCTCACAAGAAAATTGTATAACGTTGTCCTAATTAAAATCAAATTCATAAATCTAACCCTGATACCATTTATTGACTATTTTAAGAAGAAACTTATGAAAAAAAAAATCTAACAACAATAACAGTTAAATCGAATCTTGATAAAGAAGAATTCACACTTCTTCTAACTCAAATTCTTAAAAATAAATTTATATATCTTTCTGTTGTATAATATTAAACTTCCTCAAATTTGAGTGCATCTTTAGATTTGTAACAAAATACAAGCATGTTTTTGAGTGAAGTTTAGAAAATGTAGAATTGATAAAAGGATGGCACCACTTAATGCGTATCTCATCACTTGATACACCACCGACAGGGTTATATATTTCACTAATGCTTCGTCACTGAGCTTAGTGTTAACAAAAGATGGGACGTGCATACTTTATATCACTTACTTCAATGATTATAGGTGGACTAAGCAAACTGGGTTTTGTATAATTTCTTCAGAAGGAACATGGTCAACAAGGAAAATTAGGTTTTATAAATTTATTTTGTTTAAGAGGGAAGAAATCAAAATGACACTTGTGTAACTTTATTAAATGTTACATAATCAACAACTTTATATTAAAAGTATATATATATATATATATATATATATATATATATATATATATATATATATATTTATTTATTTATTTAACTGGCATGTTGTAATTTTATATTATCATAAATGGTGATGTCAAATTTTATTAAAATTTAATAACAATAAAAAAATAATTAAATGTTTTATTTTTGGTTTATATAAATGAGAGGTAAATAGTTTTAGATTAATGTAAATTTTTGTATATATGATATGTATAAATGCAACTTGTAATCTAATGATGAGTTTTGAAATGATAGTTTTGAAAAAATACATGATACGATCGAAAGATATTAAACAATTTGATAAAATATATCAATCTAATTTGATCTATCTCATTTAAAAATAATTACAAAATCCAAATAACTTTTCAAACATTAATAATTAAAATGTGAACTAACCAAATTTTTCATTTCTTTTAATGATAACATAGTGTATTTTTTTTAAGTAAATACAAACAACATATATCATCTCATACTTTTTAATAAATATTTCTAAAATACAATAATAAATATATTTTTCAAAGACTAAAAATGATTTATGTATTAATTAAATATTATTTTTGAAGTAATAAAATATCAATAAACAATAAATTAGTTCATACATGAATTAATTTCAATTTGTAAAGTTAATTCTATTTTTTTATGGTAATTATAAGTATATTTTTTTAAGCATATAATATTTTGCAGATCACATAAATGGTCCTGCGGCACAGATCAGCAGATCAGTGAGTATAGGTAAAGTCGTAATCAAATTGTTGTTTAGACTGTTACCGATTTAATAATTAATATTAGAATTAAAATCAAAAGTATAATTCTCAAAAAGATAATTATAAAAAAAAAATTGTTGTAAATTGTACAATGTAATGCAGATGTTCTAACCCAAATCTAGTTAGAATCAACCATTAAAAAAATAAATAAATTATAATTATTATTTATTAATAAAAAAATTAAAAGAGTGAGTTTTACTCCGGTCCACCGTTTTGAAGACGAAGTCGGTGAACCGAACCGATCCAAATTTTGAACTGAGCATAGAAAGAAAGAGGAGAAAGAAGAAATGTCAGCAATGGCAATGGCGATGGCAATGGCCGTGTCTTCTCCAGCTTCACCTTCGCCACCAACTCTACTCTCTCTCCTCAACCGCCAACGCCGCTCTTCAATTTCATGTATTCATCTTCCTTCTCTCTCTCGCTCTTCACCGCAATCGCTCTCCCACACCTTCAATCCCCTCAGGTATACCCTACCTCCATTCTCATCTCAATCTCTCTCTCTTTTTCTCCTTTCTCACTTCGCTTTTCCGATTTCAGGTCCTTCATCGGTCAAAGCTTCGCCAAATCCAATACCAGTAACCGAAACGCAGCGTTTCGAGTCCTTTGCTACGCTCCCGCTCCTCTCACTACTCCCAATCTCCAATGGATCTCTACCGTTTCCTCACTGTCCGTGCACTTCCTTTACTTCTTCAATCGCCTTATTTATTTATTTATTATTTATTATATATTTGGAAATCGAATTTAATATAGCACTTATAAATAATATTATATTCATTCTTGTGATTCTTTTGCTCCGCTGACTAATGACTGAAAAAAACGTATTATCGAATAACTATTTCTTTCTTTCCGATCGTTGATTGATTTTCCAAACGGAATTGTTTGTTCTCGCTGGTGGAAATGTTTCGTGTGTGTAGCTTACTCTTATGATGGAAAGCTATGATTCGATTCTTGTTCTTTCTTGCTATGCGAAATTGTGCTAGAATTGATCTGTGGCTGATGGATGTTCGGGACATTGTTTGTAGGGTTTTGATACTGGCAAAAGGCACTGCGGTGCAGAAATCGTATATTGTTCCGTTGTTTGCGTTGCAATCACCTGCAGGTGTCGTTTCCTGGATCAAGTATGTCGCTCATTCTCGTGTTGTGTTTTAGCGGTTAGTTTATATGGTGAATTGTTATTCGTTCAACCAAAATTTGTTGCGTGTTTTCTTCTTATAAACAGTTTTTTTTTTTTTCTTTAAATTGGTCTATTTTTTTACACCAATTGCCAATTGGACATACAGAGGTAGATATGGTGTGTGGACGGCTTTCTTGGCACTTCTGGTTCGTTTATTCTTCTATATTCCTGGTATGTTCTCTTATTCATCATGCTATTGAAAGAGAGACTATTTATGATGCACGGATGCAATCCGTGCATTGGGTACTATGTGTATCCATCTGGCAATACACTTATTTTAAAAATAACATTATACGAAATGACATATACATATTAAAAAAAAATATAAAAATTCTTAAAATATAATAAATATATAATTATAATTGTGGGAATCCAAATTAAAATCACATTTATTAGACGTTATCAAAATTAAAAGTTATAAATTATTGTCATCATAAAAGTATTAGTACTTTATAGATTAGATGCTTCATTGATAAGTATGGATAAAATATCCAGAGTATCAGTTACGAAGAAGTATCGATGCATCATAGGAGACCATGGGTACTACGTGCCTGAAGTGTAAAGATGAAAGAACACCTTGTATAGATCGATGCATTGTTTCTAGTAACCTCAGGGTCGGCATTTTATCCTCTTAGTATAAACTATGAAACTCAAGAAATAAAATCCTAATTGTGGAGTGTAATAAATACTACAAATAAGTTGTGCACTTTGTGTTTCATTCTTGTCGAATATTGATTGAAAGAAGGAAAAATTATCTTGTTTTTTTTTTCTTTAGGTGAGCTTGAGTTGCCGTTTCTGGCATTACTCTTGGTGATGATAGCTCCTTATGAGGCTATGAAATTAAGGTAAGCAAGTTCATCTTTTTTAGGACTTTGGGCTGTTGCCTCTTCTACATTTTGCAAAAATGTAAAATAAAATTCTTCAATATCTTTCTTTGTCAGGCACACAAAAGAAGGTGCTGTGGTTTCATTGTTGATTGCGGTGTATTTGGCTTTCCAGCACTTCTCAAGAACAAGCTTACAACAATCATTTGACCAAGGTTCAATTGTTGCTACCTTAGCTGTCATCTGTATCACTGTTGTGTCTTTGTTACTTCTGGTCTGAGTTGGATTTGAAAAGATACGCCCTACTGTGTTGTAAATAAGAACAATCCTTGTTAGAATGATGATGTAAAAATGTATGGATTATGTTTGTTACTTGATCTTTTACTTTTCACTTGTTAACTCAAATAATGAAGTTGGAATCGTATTTGGTATTGTTAGAGAAATTGTTTTTAGAACATGATGTTTATTATCATATTTCTCAGAACCAAATTAGACTGATCAGTTTAACCTGTTGAACCATAAAATGGCTTTACTAAAGAACTGTATTTAAAATATATAATAAAATGAATATTGCATTTGAACTGTGGCAAGTTAAGCATTCATTTATATTGAATGAGCACATTTAAGTGTAAACATGTTGAATTTGTTATGTCTTGTTTAAAATCAAAGTTGTTTGATAAAAACTGCCACTAAAACCATCACCATCAAGCCACGTTTGTGTTGTGACCACATCCCCTGTTCAAAAATCACTGTTGTGAGTAAGGTAGATTTTTCCAAAGGAACCTTCTGAGTCTCGTGGTCTCAAATCTCAACAATAACCTGTTTTAGTCCAAACACGATGATTTTAACTTCTTTAATGTATTTTATTCTCTTTAGTAAATAAAATGGCGTGCTAGCTGATATTAATTACAAGGATTTTCTATGGAAGGGTAGCTAATACTGTATAAAAACTGTCTCCTACCTATAAATCCTTTTGGCTTGATCAACTAACAGCCATACATAGATGAAAGGTAGAAGTAATTTTAATTGCAAGACTTGTGGACTCTGACTCCTTGAAATTTTGCAAAAACTGCTGGAAGACTGATTGAATTCCGGCACATCACATAAAGAATGACTGGACCTTGTTTATCATCTAGATGTAATTTGCTATTTGAAGGGAAGCCAACAAGCCACATGTGAACAACTGTGGCAGGGAATAAAAGGCAGATGTGGCAGTGTTGGGGCTTCCTGTTGGTTCTGAACCAAAGACAGTTGATCCGTCACCAGGAACTGTCAAGCCTGGTGGAGTAGGAGTCATTGGAGTTGGTGGACTTGGTGGACTGACAAATACTGGTGGTGGTGGACTAACGCTGCATTATAAGATAAGATATTAGGTTGCATTAGGATTGCACCTTCATTATAAGGTGAAAAAAGAAATATAGGAATATTCTCACCTTGTTGACTTGGGTGATGCGTATTTGCAACTCCCATTACCTGCGATGGGCTTAGATGTTATTTTCTATTTTTATTTGGAGAAGCAAAAGTAACAGACATAGAATAAAGTAGAAATTGTATACAGACGAAGTTTAATCCCCTTAAAAGAACAACAAAATAAATGAAGCCCGCTATCCTTGGAGGCAAAAATTAATGCAAAAACAATAAACTAAGCAGATAGATGAAATTCTGAGGACATTCATGATTTATCCCTTACTGAAAAAGGGGTTCAACACAGTGGCTGGACCTTCACCAGTAACTGAAAGAAGAGCATTACTATAGTTGCTTACTTGAAAGGGTGTGTATTATTTTTAATAAATTAAATTAAAGATTTTATGAAATGACGTCACTTGATGCCTTGGAGCTTGCTCCACAGATGAAATAAGTTCCTGGCCTGGTAAGCTATGGGTACGGAGATACTGTACTTTAGAAAATCTTAGTATAGGTATTTAGTTAAATTTTTTAGACCTAGAAACACTGAGGTAATCCAACTAGTGGTTTGTAGGTGATTGTTGAAGTCCATAAACTGGCTCTCGTTTTCTAGAAAGTTCCATAAGAATCCCCATTTTATATGATAGAATAGTGATTTCAGCTATCCAATCTATACCCGAAATTCCCAACAGGTGTGAGATATTGGATGCATGATGGTATATGTATTGGATGGGTCCTTGATATGTGCCAGACACGACATGTTACCCTTGCTGTGAAGCCTCGGAAATTTGGTATACAAATTTTATTTGTCAATTGTAAGACACGTAAAACATTTGAAATATCATGACCACAACCAATAAAATGATCACAAGAGGATAATTTTGCTTCTAAGTTCGAAGAAATTCTTACTTGGATCATTGCTTGTAAGCGATGCTGTTCCTCCGAATACACAACTAGTTGGTACTGGATTCTTCTGGTAGTAGTCGTTGAATGCATAGGAAGCATGATCACGGACAGTGTTGGGGTTATAACAGCTTGCTCCTGGTTGTATTGCTGAGCAGTCTGCACCTCCATATCCACAAGCATAGTCAAGAGCAACCTGTAGAGCAGTGTCTGAAGCTCCTTGGTTAGCGACACACCATTGACCACCTGATGATGTAGGAGTAGTCGGGGTTGGTGTTGTGGGGGTTGTGGTTGGGGTGGTTGGATTTGTGTTTGGGGTTGTGGGGTTTTGTCCTGACATGTCAGGTGGTTGAGGAGTTGTAGGGTTTCCCATATACGGATTTCCTGTGTCTGGATTTGTGGGGTTCACGATAGGAACATCATCCAATTGAGTGCCCAATTCCGATGATGAGAAGATTTCCTGGTTTTTGTCGTTTCTTAATATTTCGGCTGTTCCTAAACCTGAAAAGAGAACGGAAAATGCTCAGTAGGACAAATAAGAATAACATGCTGAAACTGAAATGGTCAATTGTATTAGGTAACCCAATTCTTTTTCTCTATATTGGCCACTGAAGGTGACAGGGTATGAATGAACTAATGTGATTCTTGGACTCACATTCATTTAATACTTTTGTGATGCAGATGAGCTAGGTATATACCCTTTTTAAAGCTACCCCGTCAATTTGCAAATTGCGCCTAGTTAAGTTCATTACAACAGTAACTAATAAGAGTGCATGCATGACTACGATATCTTAGGTTTAGAAACTGTCATCATTTGTGCCTGAAGATAAACTTCGATCATATTTTCGATTGATAAATTCTATCTTCGAACTTATACGGTTCTTTATAATCAAAACTTAGTTTTTGCATGAAAAAAAAAGAGGCTAAGTACAATGCTATTCCTTATTAACGGTACCTGAACCAAAGAAAAGACACAAGGAGAATAACGCGATGTGCCAGCTTCTAGTACCCATTGCTGCAGGTTGGTTTGTGCTGCAGATGTTTCCTTCTTGTTCGGCGAAATGTTTACGTGCTAAGATTTATTAAACTAGGCCAGCACCTTCTCTGTTCCTGTGAAGAGGAATTTCATTACTTCTTTTTATATTTTATATATAACAAAATCTTGAAGAATCATAGCTTTCTTGGATCAGAGACAGAAGGAAGAATATAAGCAAACTTGAGAAAGGAGACATGGGATAGTTGAAATATGCAAGCAAGAGAAGGTGCAAACTGAGGAGGGGAAAAGGTGCATGGCTAAGGAAAAAGGTGAAAGGGTTGATCTGATGCCTAAGAGGTGCAATATATATATATATATATATATATATATATATATAATGTGACGGTGACATCTCTGCAACGTCCTTTGTCTTTTATGCGACTCTTTTCTACTGTTTCATGGGACTGAACCAAAAAGTAAAGCCTGCGCAGGTGGTTTGCCTTTGAGGTTTGTAACGAAGAATGTTGTCTCCCTTGTATTGTTTTTATCCTCCACCTCTTAACACACAAGTCATTTCTATTCTCTGAATATTAGTTACTCTATAATGTTTTCCAAGTACGATTCCTTTCCTAAGAAACTCAAGTTATGCTGCTGCTCCTGCCTTGTCCATCAAGAACTGAGGATAGTCTTGTCATGCTTAAGCTTCCTTGTCTCAAAACTACGTTGCCTATTCTAACCCTAATAAATTTTCAATTGCAGAACTTAAATAACTTCAATTATTATGCAGTTAAATAAAAAAAAATTTATATAGTTTAAAATAATGCAGTAGGAGTATATCAAATTCCCAACATGTAACAAACTTAACGACTCACTTGCCACAATCACGAATCAAAGAGAAGTATAGTTGTAATCAAGAATAACTAGATACGGTAAAAGAATTGAATCAATTACGTTATGCTACAAGGCATATTTTTATCAACTAAGTGCTCCCAAAAATGTAACGAACGGTTTTATTACAAATGGTTTATTAAAAATTTATACGTAGAATGGTGTAAGATTTCGTAAAATGTTTTTCTCATCTTTAGCATTTTTCTTGTTCTTCACGCAATAATAAACATTGAAGTGAAGATTTGTGTTAGTAATTTGCAACTAAGTATCTATATAATCAGCCATAATGATTACGAGAAAAAGTTAAATATGGAAACGTTAATTTCCAACAAATCACAGGGGAAATTTTTAAAGACTACATTATTAATATTACAGCAAAGAGATTAGCATAAAAGAATTTCTTCATTCTAGAGAGGATATGAATGATGTACATAGAAAGTCAATAACAAAAATGCCAATTATAAGTAGCTTTTGGTATGCAAACAGAGCAGAAATAGGAGAATGATGTCCTATATACTGGTTTTGGAATGTTTTATTGTGATGCTTTTTTAAAAAACAAAACACCACCTTTTATCTCTCTCTCTCTCACACACATGTGTGTCTGTCAATAAATATATATATATATATATATATATATATATATATATATATATATATATTCTATTTAAAAGTGTTCAGCTGAGTATATTATATAAAACTATTAAGAATCTAATAAAATAAAAGTTTTCACATGAATAACATTTAAATTTATAAACATGCATTTTATAAATAATTAAAAAACACAAATATTACGTCTACTGATATTGTACCACTGAGGCAATAGTTTTTACAACATTCATTGAGAAGTCTGAATCACAGAAAAACCAATGATAATAAAAAGCAAAATGTGTAGTATTGAATAGGGATGTTAACAGGATAGCGATTCATCTTAGCCATTCTCATTTATATTGAATATTCCAAAGGCAACCGAGTATTTTATTAATTTAAAAACAAAATAATTAATATTTATATACCATCATATATGTCATTGTGTTTCTATTCACTAAAAAAATATCATTATGAAATAATGAAAATAAACTCTATTCTAAAATAAAAATGATACGAAATTTACAACGCATATAATATTTTATTTTAACTTTGATACACCTATAATATAAAAAAAATTATACATTCAGCCTATTAAAAATTGTCTTATTTGTAAATTTTAAAATAAGTAATGTAAAAGCATCATATTTATCAATTATATAAATTCTTAATTTGTAATTAAATAATTATACATATATTGAAAATCAACTGGAAAAAATATAGATGTAGAAAAAAATTGTTGAGATTATCTAATAACACTGCAGTTAACACTTTAGGAATAAATGAAGAACGGAACAAGTTACTGTTCATGATAAATAATAGAGTAGTTATGTTTTATTCACCTGTCTGCCAAATACTGCCATCGTTTTTTTTTCTCTTTTCTCGATGAATAAAAAATACTATATACTTAGACTTTAAAAAGAAGTATTTTTTTTTTTTAAGAAAAAAACATATCTTTACAAACGCAGAATAATTAATATAATTTTTTAAACATATATTAAAAATGAAAAAGAGATTTTCTTTTGAAAAAAAAAAAATAAAGCAAACTTGTTTTGAGTGAGAATGAGAGGAAAATTACTACAAAAGCGCAGGAGCGGAGGCACTGAAGTTGATTTGCTCTAACCTTGATAGCTTTGTGTATACATTTGTTCTATGAACTTGTGATTTATATATATTCTTAGCTCTTATAGTTATTATTACAATTAAATGACAAAATTATGACTAATGCACTCCCAAATTATTCTTAATTAATTTCAAAAAATCCCAAGGTTCAATTTCAAGTGCTTTATCAATCCAATCCCTTTTTTATGTAATATTTGGTTTGAAATCACATGTGTCTACACACACGTATATATATATATATGTATGTATGTATATATATGACACAAACAAGGTTTTTTGAGATTCAAAAATATGTTGATGTTAGTATATAAGTTTTATAATTTTATAACTATTGAATTCGGGTGTGTTTATTTTGGATTCGAAATAAATGTCGTTTATTTTCAGTTGTTGATCTTAAACAGAATTATTTTAAAAAAATGTTTATTTCAACATATATAATTCGGAATATAAAATATGTCTTCAATTAATTGCTTCATAATTTATGCTAATTGCATAATTTTTGTAGATGATTTAACTCGGACTTATTAATCTTATAATGATGGACAGTGTTTGTGTATGTGTGTATATATATAAACTCATCTAGAATTAAGAACAGAATAACAAATATTTCATGTTTATTTTCCTTTATTTAAAATCAAAATGTTTGATTAAACATTTGTTAATGAACTGTTACAAAATAATCTTTTATCGGTTTTCCAATTTTTTTAACCATTTTGTTTAAGTAGGTTTTTATAAGTTATGTGAATCAATTACTTAACTTATTCATAGGTTTGAGTCTCACGGACCTTTCAATACAACTTTCAAAATTCGGTTTTGAATTGTATAAAGTTATATCAATGTATAAAATTAGCAAAATCAAATATGATATCTGACGCACGCATTCCCCACAAAAATAACGCTGATTGATGCATGAGTCTTCCCCTGTTCACATCAGAAAACTGAAGAAATAACATACAGAGTACTGAAAGAACAAGCAGTAGTTATTCGTAATTTCTATTTTCATCATTGTCAATATATATTGAGTTCTTTATCAATGAAGTGGCATTTTCCATGCTCTTGAACAATCAACTAATTGGTCTTATACAATTTACTATTCAGAGGTTCATAAAATGTATAACAAAGCTTCTCTATGTTAGTATGTATTGAGCCCAATTCACTTCAGTGCTGCACCGGCTGCTTGAATGCATACTCTTGCATGCTTCCTAGGTCATCTCTTCTCATGTCAAATCCACTATACACTGCATCTTGAATGGAACAATTACAAATGTTTCAAGCCAATCTTGGGTGTTAAGCCAATGTATGTTAAATTAAATGTCATTGTGGCCAAGAAGGCTAGGTAGACCTTTCATGCATATATCTATATTAACCTGAAATTCTTCAGATATACATGGCAACTTCCAGAAGCGGATTCTTCAAAAGTTTCAAATTAAATGATAAATCCAAAGCAAAATATTGCATTGTAATTCCAAGGAAACTGCTTTATCCCTGTTGTGGCATACTGCATTTTTTAATATGTTGACTGATGTCATCCCATGCTGCAAAAATGGGGCTCAGATTACGTGCCATTTTACCATTTATGACAATGCAGGTGAAAAAGAACAGACGGGGAAAGAAATTGTACCTGGAAGTTTCTGAAAGTCAGGCTCTATTCCATTGCCATTTATGTCCTTGTGATGTGGTGTTACATACTTCCCGACAGTGATAACCACACCAGATCCATCGTCAAGCTCAAATACAGATTGGATTAGACCCTGTTTGAAGCATTGCACATTGAAGTGTCAAGAATAGGTTGCTACAACTACACTGAATGCAACATGTATTTATACAAGTGTAAGAGCAAAACCATTGCAAATATATCAATTACATATATTTATACGACTTTATTCTATTATTTTCCCTTTAGTAAGAGAAGCAGAACGAGAAAAGAAAACCATTTATAGAAGAAGCAAAGAAAACATTGCACGGTCTTTGTGGTGCTCCTTCAAAAAGATATAAACCTTAAAGTAAAGCTAATGTGTTTAGTAGAAAATGCATTCAAATGGACATGGGATTCTCAGAACAAAGCATGAAGATCAAAGTCTACATTGTTTGAACCATACAGCAGCGGTGGAAAGAAAAATTATAGATTTATAAACCTTGCCATATGTCCGTTTTCCAACGAGAACAGCTCTACAATTATCATGAAGTGCAGAAGCAACCTGAAAATAGTACAACACCAATAGTTTCATCATAAGAAGAGTGAAAAATCAAACAAATATATTAAGAAACTGAACTTCTTACTATTTCACTCGCACTAGCAGTTTTGTCATTTACTAAAACCTGCAAGGGTTCAAACCAAAAAGAATCATAAACCCAGTCATGAAGTACAACAATGTTATGGTCATTCAAAAGGAGACTTATTTTAATGTCTGCTTGCACGGCCTTGCTCAATATGATGGGAAAACATGTAATTACACACTCAAACAGATAATATCTCAACTTATTTTTAACTTTTAACTAGCCAAATGCGAAGGGTAATGAAAATGTCCACAAAACTAGAGCATAATCTCAAAGCCCAGATGTTCTTTAGCTTATTTTATTTATAACGAATTTGCGGAACGTTTTAATAATCAAGCCGTCACTGAGCAAGTAAGATATTTTGACCAAATAATGTCATTGAAGTATTGGATCCAATCAAAAACCATTTTTTCAATAAATCCATTTTGAAGGGATTCCTTAGTATTTTTCTAGGGTCCAAACAAACAAAATAAAAATGGAGTAGTAATTGAGGGAATGGTAGTATTAATCGCTGACAAAAATAAATTACAGGAGGGCATGATCCCTCTGAGAGCTCAGCTCCTATCAGAGAGGCTAATTCCCTCTGTCCATAGCAAAATTCTATTTTTGGTGTCTCTCTCATCACAATTCCCGTAAGTACCCTAATTCCCCTCTCACATTCTTGTTAACACAGTTATGAACCCTTTTCTTCACACACTTATTTCTCCTAGCACCCTCCACATCATGAGCCACTCTCCTATTTCCAAGCACAGACTACATATCCTACAACATTAGATTGGCATCTAGAATCACCATATCAGTCAAGTAATCAATAATTTTGTCAAATCAGACAAAGAAATGTCTTTGAAATATTCCTGCCCGGATGATAAACCAAAAAAGAAATTGAGAAGTAGAAATAATTCAAGCTTAATTCAATGATAAAAATTCAGATGTAGAAAATATTATTACAACAACAGGAGCTTGAATCAATGGTGAAGTATCTGAAACAATAGCCTTCTGAAACTGAGGATCCCTTCCAACAGTGTAGATCACCTGTCATGAAGGAATTAGAAAAAGAAAATCCTCTTTAAGATGTTCAAAAGAACAGTTGAATAAGTATCACAAGATAGCAGAATTTTTAAAGATCAATGTTTCCTACAGTATAATAAAATAAAGTAACAGCTATATATACAATTTCTAACTCTGAACTGAATTCATGCAATAGATAATAGATATTGAAAACGAAGCAATCAGAAAAGGATGCCAAAGCAATTGAAGTGTTCTGTCCAGAAAAAGCCTTTTACCATTGTACAATCACACCAAGAATAATCAAGTGCTTTGCTCTGTTAGGTGGACTATATTATTAACAAGTAGTAGTAATAATAGCAATAATAATTATAATAATAATAATAATAATAAAATAAATAAATAAATAAATAAATAAAAGAGAAAATCAAAGCATACACCATTCAATTATGGTTCATATTTTCTTCAGAATTCAAAATTACCAATATCAAGCCTTGGACCTTTTGAAAATAATAACAACTTATAATAGGCTAAATTGGAGTATACACTCTTCAAACTTAACATATGTTTGGATGAGATATTAGAATTTGAAAATAAATAAATAATCCCTAAATGTGACCTCCTCATTAGGCAATAAAAGGGGTGGGGCATGGGACCCTACTTGTAAACCAATAAATATCTAAGAGAATTATCATATGACTTTCACATGACACCAAAACTATCACTGGAATAACTTAAGGGATAAAAAACATGTTTTAACCTCATTATATCTTTTTGGGAAAAACAACATTTAAGTGGATACCTAACATGATAAATACCCCATTCATTTGTATCTTCCAAAGTCACTGTTTAGGGTGTCAAATGATAATTCTATCAAATATTTAACGTTGTCTCTTAAGGGAGAGTGTTTTCCCCCACAAAATGTGAAGGAAAGGAGCTTGTTTGCACCTTTTCAAACCCCAAGGTATAATCATCCACATAAGTTCAAGGAGGTAAGCAACAATTACTCTTAATCAAAACCATTACAATCAGTAATGAGCAAAAAAATGACATACCGTGTCTCCTTCATTTAGGAAAAGCTTTGCAATTTCAATTCCAGCCTGAATTAATTAAAAGTTGCAACTAAATTAGGCAATTTTAAAGGGCAAATAAAAACTATAACCAACAGAATGCAGGCTTCATTTATCGAGTCATCTTATACCAACCAAAGCATATCCACAACATTGCAGAAGAATACAAATTTACTTAAATTTCAAAAAAAACAAGAGAACAGAAATTCTTGTTATGATGCCACCGTATCTTCCTGCAAAAGCAGGTGTCAACATGTGCAAACAGACAAATATGTACAACAGAAGTGAAAAAAACAAATAAATTTGTTCACCATTAGCGACTCAAAAGTAAGGAGCTTCAAAGCTCTAAATCAGTTCTTAAATTCTTCTATGGTAAAGATACTCAAACATCTCAAATTCAAAATATATGCAGACTTATGTTCAAGCTATATGTGGGGCCATGCTAAAAAAATGGAGTCCATTTCACAACAGAAATGATTTAATGATGAGTTACTGGATCCATTATTTGTACTTCTTACAGATTATTAGGTATGCAGTAAAATATTCTAGTATATACATTAACCAGATTATCATGTTATGTGAATTTTTTAAAAGTTAAAATGATGGAATGTGACCAAGCCATATGCTTGATTACAACGATGGAATCACTCGCACAATGACAGAGATTTGGAAATAAGTTCTCTGAAAACTGAACACTGATCTCTATGTTTCATTGACAAAAATATATAGAGGATTACAATTTACAAGTTGCCATCACTCAGCCTGTATAACAAATGTCATGTATGTAGGAAAGGTAAATAGGGTTATACATAAAAACAACCTGTACTAGCCCACCAAGATTGTCTCTAAGATCCAATATGAAATATGAAGCACCCATGTCTTGAAGTCGCTTCATTGCTGCAAAATACATTATTTGTTCTGGTGTCATGTATAAAAAACTGGAAATAACTAATGAAAGTCCAGAGGTAATTGTACCATACCCAGGAATATAAGGATCCAGAAAAGTGGCAGCTTTACTTCACTACTTTCTTTTAACAATATATGGTATTCATTCTTGCATGAGCTACATAGCCCAGATAACAAATTTTTAAACTACCAACAAAATAAGGCAGATAAAACCCCCTCCACAGATCAATGTCAAGTTAGTTAGAGGCAAAAGTTGCTATTTAGTAACTGCTAGTTATTTTTCCACTGCTTTTAAAATCAAAATACATAAACGTAAACAAAAAAAATGTTCTTATTGAGATAGTATCATTATTTTAGTTTGAAAAAGAAACAGACATGAAGATAGGAAAAACTGACCAATGACTAAATCTTTTCTGGCCAATGCATTGAACTCTTTGAGGCGTATGTACCCAACAGGAGTAACACCGTTGTCCAATTGTTCCAACCGATAAAAGACTGGTGTACGGGCAACAAGTTGCCGCTGAACTTCTATTGATTCAACAGGTCCACAGTAGCCATGCTTGACCTGACAGTAGTAATCCGAATATTAAACTTCAACATCAAAACATTATTAACTACAAAAAAAAAAAAAAAAAAAAAAAAAAAAAACATAAAAAAAAAAAAAATAATAAAAAAAAAAAAAAAAAAAAAAAAGAAAAAAACAAAGGCTAAAGCAGGTACCAAACTAACTTGGAATTAGAATCCAAAACCTGAATAGTCACAGATGTTCCATTAGGGCCTTGCAACAGGGAGGATACTTCAAATGCTGATTTTCCCTTTACCTCCACGTTATTGACAGCCAATATTTCATCCCCCTGGCAAAGAAACAAAAAGATAAAGAAAGCTGCAGTATTTGCTGAATTTGTGTGTAGACTACACAACAAAATCCATTTTGTATAAGCTCTACAGATAATTATAGGATATTTTATTCCTGTATACATGATGTGATATGTCTATAAATCATATTCTAATAAATCTTAATCTAATCAGATATTCCTATAATTATAAAGATTTTAATTAAATAAGGAAATAAATCAGAATATAAAATAAGAATAAATTCTAACAGTTTTCAGCAAATCCAAGATGGTATCAAAGCGGTACCATCCTCCCTAACCTGTTTTCCTTGAAATAAGAATAAATTTCTATCTAGTAGTATACTGACTACACATACTCTTGCAAACAAAAAGAAGTGTATTATACTCTGTTTCTAGAAGTAATGAATATGATAGATTGCTTATGTAGCAATTATAAATGCATAGCATACTTAATTTAACATTTATTTCATTGACAAAAAAACATAAAAGCAAAGACAAAGAGATACAGGTGTAGATTTTTTAATGTGCGGATGGTGATTTGAAGATCTGCAAATTTTGAAGAATGTTCATTAACTTTGTCTACCTGTCTAACACCAGCAGAATGAGCAGGACCGTCCAATATAATTCCCAGTACTTCCAGTCTGACGTCTCCATTTTCGTCAGGAACTTCCTTGAGGTTTATTCCAACACCAGTCATGTCATACCTCGCCATCTTGGAGAACTTTCAACAGTGGAAAAAGTCCATGTGCAATTTAATAAGAAATATGAGAAGCACAGCAGTAGAAATCACCAGTCTATATTAAGCATAGATAATCAAAACAAAGAACAGTGAAGAAAACGATATAGCCATAAACACATCACTAGTTTCTTACTCTCTCCAATAAACGCAAGGGAAGCGAAATTTTTTAGGATTACATGTTTTGAAAGATGTATATGTGATGTGTGCTGGTATTAGTTTATCTTTTAAACGATATAGCCATAAACTGTTAGCTTTCATCTTAAAACTAATTGCATTAAGTGAAGTTATCCAACATGTATATAAGTTGCATCCAGGAATTGAAGAAAATCATGTGGCACTTTCACCTGTTGCTCCAAAACCCATATTAACTAGTGATACGACAAAAATTGTACATATAAGCGAGGACAAACTTCTCCTATGAGATTAGCTTTTCAGACTTTATTAGGCTTAAACCCAAATTGTATTATAGTATCAATACCCATCCTACTAGTTGTTGTTGGGCTCATTATGTCACCTATGACCAACAACAAAACCAAAGCAACTCAAAATTAGTTTGAAACTAAATGAGTTCAACTTGAGCTCGATATATATATATATATATATATATATATATATATATATATATGTGTGTGTGTGTGTGTATTAATTATATTTCCGTATGAAATAAATATATAAATAAGAATATGTACCATAATCATAATTTTGAATCAGACTATTTAACTGAGCCATTCATGAGTTTGAATCGAATCAACTACTCGCTAAAAACGGTTCATATCGAACTCGAGTTGAGTTCTCTAGTTAAATCCATTCTAATCAATTCGAGTTTGGTTTAGCTCAACTCACTCGTTTCCAGCCAACTACTTGCAAATGTTCAGGCTTGCTAATATAATGCTCGAAACGATCAGTTCAAATTAACTAGTTATATGACCAAAACAATATGAGGCAACCGTGAACTTATTAGCTAACTTTAGCTTTTGGAATTAAATTATGCCCAAACTCAAATTCTAAGAAGTCCCTCCACATATCAAACAGGTGATGGCAGTACATGGAGAAGGGTATAGGCTATGTTATCAAGTTAGATTCCATATTAAAGCAAAATGACGTTAAGGGAAGTTACCCATAAAGTATATAAGCAGCAGCACTCCAATAATTGAATCAACAACACTAATACTAGCGTCCAACAAAGAACCGATGCAAAATTGAAGAATAAAATACCTCATCAGGGGAGAGAAAGCGCGTATAAGGATCGCCCAAACTGGAGAGCATTCGTTTGATGATTTGGTGCGCCTTCGATCTCGTCTGAATGGAATTGCTCAAAATAGCTTCTCTCTTCAGCTGGAACCAATAAAGAAGCGCTGTATTAGCTCAAAATAGCTTCTCTCATAGTAGCAGACACTATGAGAGTATTATTTATCAGTACGAGTCGTTGATGTTTGTTACCTGCCAAGTATCCTGTGACCAGCGGTGGCGACCAGTGTCGAGGAAGGTGTCGTTGACAATCTGCCACGCCTCCTCGACGAGGCCCTGGTTGGTGACAACCTCGGGAGCGGTTTGGAGCGTCTCTTGCGGAGGCTGGCGGTGAGGACACGGTTGGGAAGGGAGTTGGAGCGCGGAGACGGAGGGGAAGGAGAAGAGGAGGCCGAAGGAGAGGGCGGCGCCTAGCAGAGTGTTGCGGAGGGGAAGATGAGGTTTGGAGAGAGTTGGTGGTGGTGGTGGCGGCACTGGCGGCGGTGGTGGCGAGAGTTTGAGACAGAGATAGCCACTCATCTTCACTCACATTCTCTTTGTGTTGCTCCTCTTCCCTTAAAAATTTGCACACTACTTGTTTGTATGAATGCATGTTAACTTCACTAGTTACGTGATCCATTGGTGGATCCCACTCTCATCTCCTAACCAAGACGCGAGAACACAGAACCAAAGATTGCAGCCAAATTCTTCCTGCACCTCCCTGCTTTTCTTCATGCACCCTATACTTCCGAAAATACCAAAATACCCTTATAAAGTCTAAGCCACTAAACTCTTTATTATTATAGATTAAACAACATTACAATAAAAATTAAACGTGAGTTTAATTAATTAATTAATTATTAATATACTTAATCGTTTATTTTGAATGCTGCTTCTAATGGCTTACTTGCTATGACATTATCCATTTATCGATTTTGTTTGTACTTTCGTCTGTGTTGCCTTCGCTCACGCACGTAACTGAATCGTCTCACTCTTCACCGTCGTCTTCAACCGTTCACTGTAAATTCTGTTAAGTAACTGATTTTGTAGCTGTTGAAGGCAATGTGTGGTGTTCCTCTCTTCAACCTCGCTCCCAATCTCACCGTTTCAAGGCTCTGCTTAGGAACCATGACTTTCGGGGAGCAGAACACGCTGGGCGAGTCCTTTCGCCTTCTCGACCATGCCTTCCATGCCGGCATCAATTTCTTCGACTCCGCCGAAATGTATCCCGTGCCTCAGAGCCCTCGCACGTGCGGCCGGAGCGAGGAGTATCTCGGCCGTTGGATTGCTCACCGGAATATCCCCAGGGATAGAGTCGTTATTGCCACTAAGGTTTCGTGCTTCTCTCTGCTTCGCTGTGGTGTTGCACTGTCTCTTTTGTTCGCTATTAGAAGTCATCGTAGTGCCTAAAATTGGAATGCGCGATTAGATTCGTATTCAAATTGATGCTGTGTAATTTTCTTTAACTTTTTTTTTTTCACGATATATCTTTACACCATTAGACATTTTGAAAATAGGATCTAGGATGGTAAAATTTGTTATAAAATATATAATTAAGTCTATATGAAACTCTGAAAATCACAAATAATGCCCTAAAACTTACTGTTATTTTTGTGCCTAATTCTATAAAAGTTACAGATTTTTTTTTTAATTTTGGACTAATTTTTGTTGATTTAAACTTTCAAGGACTTTTTTTCTAGTTTGATGGATTGAAGGAGTAGTGTGACATTGCCTTGCAATTCCAGAAACTAAACTCGGTTTTTTACTATTTGTTTTGCTGAAGTTGTTATGTGGCATATTAATTAATGATTGTTATCGCAAGAACAGGTTGCTGGACCATCGGGGCAGATGACTTGGATTAGAGGTGGTCCTAAATGTTTGGATGCCTCTAATATTACTGAAGCTATTGATAGTAGGTCAGTTCCTCTCTTAACTCTTTCTCAATTCACGCCCTACATGCAGGGTCATTTTGTGTATCATATATGCAGAGTCAAGTTAATAATGCTTACATTCACGATCTCAATGACTGTTTCTTGTTTAAAAGTAGATGGTAGACAAATAAGAAAGAAATCAGAACAGTAGTGATGGAGATTTAGATTGTGATTGCTCATAATATATACTCGAGTGAAATATTTGGGTGCGGGTGTGGAAGTATGTAGGAGGTGCTGTTTTGAAGAGAGATAAGATAATATTAAGTTTTGCTTCTTTGGATTCTCTGTCTAGTAATTAACGCTGATAGCTTATGCAATTGGATTTGTGCAGTTTGTTGCGGATGCAGATGGATTATATCGATCTTTATCAAATTCATTGGCCTGATCGGTTTGTATGTTTTTGTTAGTTTAAGTATTTGGGCATTTGTTTACATTGTTTTTGAATATTTCATGTTGGTCGACTTTCACATTTTTGGATATGGATCTTAACTCTTGAAATGTTACACCAATCCTTGTAGCTATGTTCCAATGTTTGGAGAAACCGAGTATGACCCAGTCCGACAATATGCTTCAGTTAGTATAGATGAACAGCTTGAAGCTCTCAGCACAGCTGTGAAAGCTGGGAAGGCAAGTGGTATTGTTAGATAGTTTCAATTGTCAACTTGTCACTGTTTCCTGAATCATTATTCATGAGTATGAAAATGAATGCACTTTTGCAGATCAGATACATTGGTCTTAGTAATGAAACACCTTATGGCTTGATGAAGTTTATTCAGGTTGCTGAAAAATATGCTTCACATCTCAAGATAGTATCTCTTCAGGTTTGGTTACTTACTACCATTCGACTCCTGCTGTATTATTATTTTGTTTATTTTCTTCACCATGGAAGTCTCACCCTCAATACTTCAATTTCATGGATGAAATTTATTCCTGGCGCTAATTTTCTTCTGTTTAGTGACAGAATTCATATAACCTTCTTTGTAGAACTTTTGATTTTGCAATGGCTGAATGCTGCCATCAGGAGAGGTATTTAATATTATTGTTTGATATGAAGTCATATAGCCTTCTATGTTCACAACATGGCATGATTGGTACCAAAGTCTCCATGACTGAGTGGTCTAGAGTTTGATCTTTGACCCTATTCTTTTAGAGAAAAGTAAAATTTCAGTACAAGGTGGACTAGTACATTGTCCACACTTTAAGCTCTCAAAGGTTAAGGTTGCAGAAGGGGGTATGTTTGATATAGATAATTTGTGTTTCTTCACACAACAACTTTAATTTCTAGGATTGTTGGTTCATAACAATTATTACAATAAAAGTTCCCACTTACTTTATTTTTGGGCTTCTTATAAAAGAAGCCTATCTATTATGAAAAGTTATTACTCTGATTATATGATATGTTGCGAGTTTGGGAACGTAATTTAGACAGCATAACGAATTAAATATTAACAAGAAGATTTATGTTATATGAATCAGCTTTAATACTAGCACAGTGGTAAAATTCCATTTCATTCATATGGATGGAACAATGAAAGCTTAATGCTTGAAAGTTTATAACTTTTGCTACATTGGTTGGCCTAAATCAATTTCATGTGTTTTCAATGAAAGCCTCATTGTTAAATAACTGATTTCTCTTTTCAGTATTAGCTTGTTGGCCTACAGTCCCTTGGCCATGGGTATACTTTCAGGGAAATATTTTTCCCCAGGCAGTGGTCCTATAGATGCTCGTTTAAATCTTTTTAAAGGTAAATTGACATCTTTTGGGACACGTTTTGTTTTATCCAGCATTTTCACCTCGCGCCCTCCTTCCCAATATGAAGGAAGGAAAGTGAAAAGAAGTGTCCTGGTATGCATGAGTTTATCCAACTGATACTATTGTTATCATTCTCAGGGAAGTATTCAGAAGGAGAATCTAGATACAATTTGTCCAATAAAATTCTAGAGGCAACTACCATGGTAAGTGGATTATCCTCAACATTGTTACAATGCTAATAATTCAACTTATTTTTGAATCCGAATGTCTTTGAATCTGAATGTCCTTTTAGTTTTCAGAATTCTTTGAAATCGTTCGTATTTCCTCTGTTTACTGATTTTAATTTCCACATTCATGTTTCCCCTTTTGCAGGAATACCTTAACACTGCAAAAACATATGGTCTTCATCCTGTATCTCTCGCTATAGGTTTGATAATCTTTTCGTAGATCTTCATGTGCAAGCCCCCCTCCCCCTCTTTCCTTCCCTTTATATTGAGTGATTTGATTTGGGGTGGGGTATCTCAGTAATTTGCATGACTCCAAACACTCTAGTATTAAATTATATGGTGGGTCCACCGTACTTGTTGATAATTGATACCGTTTCAAATTTACAAGGAGGGATTGCTGATGCTCAAAGTAGGTTGTTTGTTGTGTTTGTGCCGAAGTTGTTTTTGGAAAAAAAAATATTTTTTTATCCCTGTAAAATGTAAAGTTCAATTCTGTTTCTTTTTTAAATCCATTTTTGGTCTTTTTAACTTTGAAATATATTACGTTTTAGTCCTTCAAGCTCTAAGAATTAGAGGATTAAAACTGACCAAATTTTTTTAGAAAGACTAAAATTAAACTTTATATATTTTAGAGGAACAAAAACATATTTTATACTTACTTTTGTTTAACTCCCATGCCTATGTTTTGAGTAAATTTGTAGGTAATTAATATCAGTGCATATATAGAATTTAATAATGGGCCTTTAGTCGAATGTCAATACTGATAGAGGCTTGATAAATGAGGATAAGCCATGCCATCGAAGTTGGCGTTCTTGATAATGTTAGATGCCATACATTAGCTTTTTCTAAATAAACAAGAACTAATGGGTTTTCTTTTATCTTTAAAAAGTTGTCAAAAATGATTAATTTAGTAGTATCCTAGCATGGTTGGATATTGTTATTGTTGATGCCCACGAATAATGCAGTTTTATCCATCATTTTGCAATTAACTTATGTTTCTTCATTGTTTTTCTAACGTCCATTGTCTATGCTATTGATTGTGGTCCTTGAGCTTATCCGTTAGAGGTTGTGGACTTTTGGGGCATTAGTTTATTTGCTTGTTGCGTGTCAGATTTTCTTTTCTATTTTATCCTCTCTTCTTCTTCTTTTTTGTTGAGCAGCCTTTGTTATGCGACACCCACTTGTTGCTAGTGTTGTTTTTGGGGCTACCAAATCATGGCAACTCCAGGAGGTTTTAGATGCATGCAAGATCGAGCTCACATCTGAAATAATTGCTGAAATTAACAAGACACACTCCAGGTTTCCAAATCCATGTCCATAATGAATGCAATTGATCAATTGTGATGTGTGTATCCCCATTTTTTAGGGATTAATTGGTCATTTTCAACAAGTAATAGTTAGTTTTTTAGCTTAAGGTGAATATGTCTGTTGTCAATTGTAGTTGGGTTTGCAGTTTGCTAGTTAATACTTCAGTAGTCCTGAATGATTGTAGTTTTAATCTGTAAAAAAAGTTAATTATAAATTTTCAGTTAAATATTTGTTTTTCATTTTAGTTTCAGTTTGTTCTTAAATAAATTTCTTAAATGTTTACCTGCCGCAACTAAAAATGATGTGTTTATTAACAAAGGAAAACTATTTTCAGTAAAATCATTTCAATAAATAACATTTATTGTTGTTCTTAATGTGTGTTAAATAATTAGATTAATTAATGAGATGGAAAATTTGAGTTAACTGATTGCAGTCAAACTTTTAATAGATGAAATAGTGAAGATTAAAAGATATAGAATAATAATTTAGCCACTTAAACATTAAAAAATACATAAAGATAAAGTGACTTATAATATTATTTTATTATTTACTATTTAATAAAAGAAAATTTACTAAAGAAAATTATTTTTTTACGGGTGTTGGATGAGTATTTGTGTTTTAAAGAATGGATGTGTTTTCGTGTCTAAAGACTAAGGCTCAAATGTGGCTGAAAATTATCACATTATTGTATATAGAAGCTGATATCAAAATTTGTTGTTGCAAGTTTGATACCTGAGTTCTTTAATTAAGAATTTGGATTCGATTTTCAGTTTAAACATGCAATTGCAATTAGAAATGCCAGACTGGTCTGGTGAGGGAAATCAGTTGACTGTGAAATAAATTCATATTCCGCCCAAAGTCAGAAACTCGTACATAATACAGGACTCAACTGGTAACCCAAAAATGGATAAGACATGGTTTCAGCAAAGTGCTGTCTGTGTGTGCGCAATAAACATAATAAATAATGGTATTAATCATTGTTGGTGTTTTCTTGGTGGATCAATACTCAAGTGTCTTTCTCCTGTACCAAAAACAAAATTCTCTTCTGGGTCCCACTTTTACTCCACTACCTAATATTTCAAATTTAAAGCTCCCTTCCATTATTATTATTTATTATTCATTGAACATGATACCATACCTATCTTCATGTGGTTTATCAACCATGTTTTCCGACATTTTTAAATCTTTTTTATATTCTGGAATACAGCTTAGGTTATATGCATTTGAACGCTACTATGTCTCCATGCATTTAAACTAGAGAATTAAAACTGTTCCTAAGGCACCATGCATTTATTCCCCAAATTTTTTAAATATATGTATATGTGTACATGTTTACTTTTGGGGGGAATTGTAGGGTACAGCTCAGATAAAGGCACTCACAAATTTTAGTGAAGATTGTTGATTGTATCATTCTATAAATTATGTACTAAAATGTTTGAAAGTATTCTCTTAATTTGATTAACTAATTAATTTGATTTGTTCTTCTTCTTTTATCATATAATTGGATTTTTATTCATTTGAAAATCCTATACTTTTTTTAAGATTGAAGGAGCATAAATAATTTATCATCCATCCTCTTAATTTTGTATTTATTTCAGAATTCAACTTAAAAATATAATTATCATAAGTGTATTATAAAACACAGTAAATTAAAATACAATGAATTAAAAACATAATTTCATTCATTAAATTTAAAGAATTATAATATTTTAATCTTTATGTAACCATAAATCATAGTACCAAAGTCCTCCAAATTTGCTTGGTCATATCTCTTGACTCTTTGATAATTTTTATCATTTTCAAACCCATTTTTTAACCCGTGTTCATCCTTTCGGTTTTTGTGTTTTTCCTTGTTACCCAATTTGGCCATAAAATGTAAATGATAATTATACATTATAGAGAATCCAAATCATGGACCTTAAATACAAAATCTCTAATAATTAGACCATTTTTCATTATATCTTTTGTTCAATTGTACATTCACATTAAGATAATATTGATAGTCTACAACGATATTTTATTGGATTAATGTAAATAACTAGTGTTATGAATTAAATATTTGATAAGATGTTGTGTTTGTTTCCAAGCGAATAAAGTTTACAAGGGAAGAAAGGAAGAACAAGTTTAAAAGAATTAAAATAATAATAAAAGCATGGAAAACGAACAAGATTAAGCACTTCAAACTTTTTTGCAAGTTAGAGAACGTATTTGAGGTGATTTACTATACATAAGTTTAAAAAATTAATTATTTATATAATTAATTATATTTTAATACTTATATTTTGCATAATAAAATAAATAAATGTTAATTATTTAATTTAATGAAATTTTTATACATTATTTTTTTATTTCAAATTATTTTAAAAAAATATTTTAATTTTTTTAAATGTATTAATATATAAAATTTAATTTATACCTATCAAATCATTCACAAACTTTTATAAACTTTCTACTCAATTCTCGTAATCTTTTATCAAATCCAAACAATTAAACTTTCAACTTGTTATCACCTCAAATCTACTTTTTCATCTAAACAAACTCTTAAATAAATATAGTATATCTTCATAATCATATGTTTTCTTTTATATTTTTATAATAATTTATCATTGTATCAATGATAAAAGTCTTAACATATCCAAAATATATGATATAAATAATTTCCTTCTAAAGCTAACATTATTTCTGAACTTATATAGTAAATTAATTAATTAATATAAAAACTAAACAATTACAAAATATTGACGATTAATAATTAAAAAAACAAAAAAAAAAAACGTTACATGTAGAAAGAGAAAAATTAAATTAAACTATTTTTCAAGTTTTAAATCATAGTTTTAATTTTTAAATATAACATCTGTTTATTTTTATAGAAAAAATATTTAAAATATGAAAACTTTACTATAAAATAATTAAATAATAATAAATAAACATAGATATTTGTCAGAAATAACATATTCCAACAAATATTGGAAAATATTATACTATGATCTTATATATAATATGTTAAAAAAATAATTAAACATTTAATATATATATATATATATATATATGTCGTCACAAGTAACGTATGTTAATGAATCTTAATATATATAAGAAACATAAAATAAACAATTTTCTCCACAACTAAGGTTAATTTTACAAATATACATGACACAAATAAAAATTTAATAAATATAAAAAAGTAAAACATAATAAAACATTAATAATTAATAATTGAAAAAAATTAAAACATCACACTAAAAAATTAATAATTAACATTTACCATTATCAGGTAATAAAAGTGCAAAATTTTAAATTAAACTCATTTCAAAATTTTAAGTATAGTATTATTTTAAAAGGTAGATTCGTTTTGGTTATTTTTTTACGTAAACTTTTGTTCATGGTGGTTGAATATGTGAGCTTTTACATTGTTGCTTCTATTTTTAAGTGGCTAATCGTCACGTTCAACTTCTACCTTTATGCTAATTTTTGTTGCTTCTGCTTTTATGGTGATCAAACATTTGCTTTGTTTGCTTCTAACATTGTAGATGTTTGAACCAATTTTCTTTTGTCTAAATAAATTTTTTTATATGCTAATTTGACTTTGATAGTTCTATCTTGCATGTTGGTTAGGTTTTGATAAATTATGTTTGTAGATAATAAATATTTTAACAAAAAAATAGTGTTTGTATCCATAACACCAAGAATAGCATATTGATAATTGCCCTAGAGAGATAACATAGTAGTAACCTTTAAAACCTAATGCTCCAAGGTTTCCAACTATAGGGTTTCTAAGGAACCCTTAAATAATAATATTAAAATAACTATTTTTATATGAAAAGACGTATTATTTTTACTTGCTACAAACATGCATGTAATTTATTTAAAAAAATATAGATTAGTATTTTATGGAAGAAAGCATTGAGTAAAACGGTGGTCGTTTTTAGATGGAAGAAGTAAAAAACAGCGTTAAATAAAGATGAATATCCCTTTGGTGTGTCATTTGTTAATATTAATATTTTAAGTACAGATTCTATATACGAAAATCCGATAAAACAATTTCTGATTATTTTCTAAAAATACGTCGGAAAATGTTAATCATGGTTAAAAGCAAAAACAAATCTCTGATTTACTTAACACAAAGTGTTTCAGATATCGATTAATGGTAATTTGCCGAAAAAGGGGAAAACTCAGAAGAGTGAAAAGGAGGGTTTAGTTCGGTATTGTTCTCTTTCCGTTCGGGTGCAAATCATCGAGAGTGAGAGGAGAGAGAGAAAGAGAGAGTGAGAGAGAGAAACAGCGAGCGGAGATAATTTTCATCGCGGCGGAACCCTAGCGAGGAGAGCGGCAGGGGCGGTGGCAGATCGGAGCGCGAGCGAGGAGGATGAGCGGCAAAGGCGGCGGGGGCCACAAGGCAGGGATTCCTCCGGCCAGTCGGAAGATGGTTCAGAGTCTGAAGGAGATAGTGAGCAACATCCCCGAACACGAGATCTACGCCACTCTCAAAGACTGTAACATGGACCCTAACGAAGCCGTTAGTCGTCTCCTTTCCCAAGGTATAACACTAACTGCACTAGGGTTTTTCAATTCCATAACTCCTTTCGTTTTTCCCTTTCTTCGAACGTGCTAACTTCGTTGCTCTTTTCGTAGATCCTTTTCATGAGGTCAAGAGCAAGCGAGAGAAGAAAAAGGAGGTGTGTTTCAGTTACTTCAGTTCGTTTTCATTTTTTTTTTTTAGTTGTATGTTATGAGGAGTTAGTTGGTAGTGTTTGATTGTGGTGTTTACGATGAAAATTTCACTGTATTTTATTTTCAGACTAAGGACACAACGGATTCCAGGCCTCGAGGGATAACCAATACGTCTAGTCGTGGCAGCGGTGGCGGCGCTAGGGTTAGTGCCGACCGCTATGTTGGGCGTGGAGGTGCTACTCAGTTCAGTAGTAGTGGTGGTAAGCTTATGCTGGTTGCTATTTTTTGAATGATGCTTTTAGTCTTATGTTGCTTTGTACATTAGCAAGTCTAGTCTTATGCTGTTGATTTGTTGTTGTTGTGGTTGTCATCGTTATCACCTTTGTTTGGAGGTCAGATTCTGGTCTTCTGCAGGGAAAGCCTGTATCGAAGAAGGAAAATGGAACGCCTGCTTATGGAGGTTCTACCTTTGCTGGGCATAGCGCATTGGACAATAATGCAAATAGGCAACTACCATCCTACAGGTATATTTTCCTTCAACAATTTTGTTCACTATTGGAGTAGAACTAAGGAAATTATTTTGGTTATGATATATTTGCGAGTTTGGTCTGGTTATTATGAAAGGAAAAAGTTCTGGCCTCTTGTGTTTAACTTGGAGTTTAATTTTATTCATGTACTAGACGGTGCTTGTTATGGTTCCTACTGTTTTTTCTAGAAAGCAAGTTGGCTGTTAAAGCATCCAACTTTTGCAAGCACTGTAGATTCAGTTTTATACAGTTGATGCATTCTGTGCCTTTTTTTTCTCTGGATTACTTTATGTCATGGTGTGCACTTTATAACAAAGCAAGTAAGTGTCCATTTTTGTCTTCCGAAGATATTCAAGACACCAAACTGATTACAATGTGCTACTCAGTTTATATATTTATTTACAATGTCTTCTGTTTATAACTTTTATTTTAAATTTGAATTTGTCCTCTAATGATATATGTAACGTCAAATCATCTTTCAAATTGACATGTTTGTAATGAAATTGGGTTTTGGAGGATGAATTTGATGGCCTTAGATATCATTTAAGGACCAATATGATGTTGCATATAGGTTGGAGGGCCAAAGTTAGTGTTTACTCATTTTTCTTTTCTTTTATGTTCCAAAACGAAAATTTTTCTTGAAGTGATTGGGTACTGATCTCAGTTTTAGTATGTAAGCTAAGATGGAGTGTCTCATGAATGTTGAAAACCGTTGCAGTGATTCTGTCGGTGATGGGCTATCTTCATCCCAACATGGTGGATTGCAATCTGCATGGGTGGCGAACCCAGGTCAAGTATCAATGGCTGACATTGTCAGGATGGGTAGGCCACAGACGAAGGCATCCATGCCCAACTCTTCTCTCCACAGTGGTAACCATCAGCATGTATTTGCACCCCCAGCAACTTCACAGCACAATTTGCATTCATTGCAAGGCCATGCTTCTAAAGTGTCACAGACAAACAATGATCAAGGCTTTGGTTTTAACTCCAATGTCGAACAGAATGATGAATGGCCATCTATTGAGCACCAGTCTGCTGTTTGTGTATCCTCAGTTGTAGATGATCATCCAACATCTGAGTACCATCCAAACTCTTCTAACTCTGGTGAAGCTAACCAGCAGCTGAAGACCCATGTAAATGAACTTGTTGCTGAAGATGATGTTGAGAATCCAGACAACGCTGGATCTGTTAAAAGTACATCTGAAGAGAATCCCGAAAGTACATCTGCTTTTGATGGTAGCTTGTACAATGACATGAATCCCTATCAACCTCATCGGCATCCTTTCGAGAATAATGAAGGTAAATACGGTGCTTATTTGTTTCTTGTCTTGTATCTCTATTTGTATTGAACATGTACTTTTTCATAAAAAAATTAAACTCAGTATGGATAAACTTCATAATAAACACTTGTAGAAGATTTTAGGCAGTAGAATAAATCGAACTTCTCACATACTTTACTTTGTCATCCTTTGTACTAATGAATGGTTTAAAAGGAGTTATTGTAATTCTAGTATAGTCATATGCCTTTGTGTGTAATTCTAGTATAGTCATATGCCTGCCTGTGTATGATCTTTAATGGTTTAGATTGTTATTATAATAATCTTGTTTGAAGTTCATGATGATATCAAACACGTCCCTTCATTAAGTCATGATTTTGTAACTTCTTCCTTTCAGTTGAAGGTGTTTCGTCAGTTGCTGCAAATTTAGAGCAGCTAAATTTACACTCAAATGATCAGGGGACAGAACAAGAGGAGGAAAATTCTTCTGTTGTAATTCCAAATCATTTACAACTCCATACCCCTGAATGCTTGAATCTGAGCTTTGGAAGTTTTGGATCTCCTAATGATGCTTCACTTTCTGGATCTGGCCCATATCAATCTAGGCCCTTGAAAAGTAACTTGGAGGATGCATCTGGCCCATATCAATCTAGGCCCTTGAAAAGTAACTTGGAGGATGCATCTGGAGCAACTGATGTTTCAACAATTGGGTCCTCAGATGTCAGGCATGTGCTTAGATATTAGTATACTTTCTGCAATATTCTGGTCATTATGGGCATGTGCATCTTACTTAGGTATGTTTTTTTTTTCCTTGCAGAAATCCTGACTATTATGGGGATGAGCATCTTACTTCTACCTCGGATGGGAATTTAGCTCACATAACTGGTGTAGATGCTGGGACTTACGAGCATTCCTCCATTTCACAATCAGAGGCTTTAAAATCTGAAGCCCCTGAAACTGCTCAGAAAAATCAATATTCATTTCCTTCTTCTCAGCACGAGTTTGCATACGAAAATGCCCAACAACCAGATGTCACATACCCTCATTCACAGACAAGCTCACAGATGCAGAACCTGTCTCCCTTCTCTAGTGTAATGGTAATGCATAGACTTCTTAGATCTTTTGATTTGCAATATACAACATTTTCATGTCTGGGTCTGTTAGTTAGACTTAGTTCTGAAATGATTTTGATATTTTTAGGAACTAGATTCAGTGGAACCTCACAACAATGTTATTGATTGGAAAAATAAGAAATATTGCAGGAAAGATCCCTGTAATCCCATAGCAAATGCTCCTGAGAGCAGAGATAACTCTCTCTCTGCCCTGTCCCTAAGGACTACCGGAAAAGATATTGGATGATGATTACACGCACCCCCATATCCTAACTAGCTGTCACATCAGCAGTTCTTTAAGATTAATTGTTGGGGGATATAGGCCCAAATTCATTGTTGTAACCTATGAAGCCCAGACACTGACACGGGTACGGATACGACACGGACACGTAGACACGTGTAGTCTCCAAAATATAGGACACGGGTACACGGATCTATATATTACATCACTATCAATTTCAATCAAGATTTATGTGTTAAAAAACTATCTATGAACAAAGTTAGTCAAATATAACAAAAAGATAGATATAATTTCTTTATCTAAAATCTAAAAAGTCAAAAGAAATATGTATAATTTAAATATTCTTATTATATATAAGATTTGTATCTTATCTTTATAATAAGTTAACGAGTTTTTAAGTAAATTATTGTATTATTCTCTTTTAAAATTATGTTAGAACTATGTTAAAATTATTAGATGTTTAAAATATTGTCTTTTGAACTGGACACTTCACTAATACGTGTCGTACGAGTGTCGTACGAGTGTCAGTGTCCGATACGTGTCGGATACGTCACCAAAATTGGAGTGTCCGAGCTTCATAGGTTGTAACCCTACCTGCTATGAACAGCCTTGTCCCTGAGGCGGAGATAAGGAAACTGACTTCTGGTACAAATATATTCTTCTAAGCTATGGACTGAAGATTTGACGGTTGTGCCTCTTCTTGAACTGTTATAACTAGTGGATGCTCAGTGCTGCGCTACTATTCATTTCCTTGAGAAAAAAAATCTAGTTTATTCTCTTCAAACAGAACAATTAGTAGTAGAGTAGTTGTTTACTGTAAAAAGTGCACTTCGAGTGGCCAATTTTAATCAATTTTTGTGATGGAATTGAGAATTGAGGATAGAAATCCCCCCATTTAATGTCACCCTTATTGCTGGGATGGTGTATGATTTTTCTATCACAGTTATTTGTTCTGAGTGAATTTCAATTCTCAGTGACTTTACTACACAAATTTGTGTGGCAACTTATTACTGGTGACTTATAATATTGTGCAGGGCCATTTATTGCTTTATTGTCATATCTAGTAATAACTTGTATTACTGTAGTTTCTCTTATCTTGTTTTAATATTATCTGCCTATGTTGCTACTTGCACCAAACTTATAGTGCTGTTTCTTGGCAGGCTTATACGAATTCTTTGCCCAGTGCTCTGTTGGCTTCAACTGCTCAAACAGCAAGGGAGGATATCCCATACTCACCCTTCCCTGCAACACAATCATTGCCTGCGAAATATAGCAACATTGCTTCTTCAATTGGTGGTCCCACTATAACCATGTCAGAGGTGAACTTCTACTCTAGCTTATCTTAGCTTTTTCTAGTCAAAGATAATGTGTACGGGTATTTGCATAGTCGTTATATTTGTGGGCTGCAGTTATGTACTGATATTCTGGTACATAATAGCACTAGTGAAGTGTTGGTTTGAGCTACTTAATAGAGTCTATGTCCATTCATTGTGTCACTATTCAGTTTGGTATTCCCATAAAATTCCACCTAGGCATTTGGACTTTTATGCCTAGGTGCCTGCATCGATGGTATCCTGTGTCCGTATTGTGTTTGATTTAATCTTGAGTATATGTACACTCTGCTCTGCAATTTACCAGTGATGAATCTTGATTGATTCTAAGTTCGTTCATTGTGTTACTATTCAGTTTGGTATTCCCATAAAAATGGGGGCGGATAATTTATGGATGACATTGTTATGTTTATATATTGTGCAAGGGCACTGAAATACTATGAATTTAAAAAATGAAAATCCTGGTGAGACAATATATATGAAATAAAATATGTTTATATATGTTAAAATATAAAATTAAAATTCTCAAGGTGTTGATTATCCTTTTCCAACCCAAGTTGACGGGTTTTCCCACTGCCCAGTCCGTGTGAAGTGTAGTACTTGAGGTTGGCTAGTACTTTGTGGTTGCTGGATATTAGAAAACAGAGTTTACTCTAAAACGCAAATATGGATGTATTTTGTATAAGTATTAATATTGAATACGGATTTCATACAAGTATTTGTGCCTTACATGTTTGAAAGCGGGTTTTATCATATTGAACCTAAAATAATCCCAGGTCATGGGTGCAATTTATATTGACATTGTTTGCCAACACTTCATTTGGAGTTTAACATCTTTATCCGTGATAATATATTGATTTTATAGTTTTTGTTTATTACGAGGGAGAACATGGTATTCAGTGTCATTAATATCATTTGTCAACTTGTAGGCTCTGAGGGCTAATAACATTTCAACGCCTCAACCTAATCCACAAGCTCTACCTGGTGCCAATGTTGCCGCTGGAGCTGCAGTACCCCAACAACACCTTGCTCTGCATCCCTATTCCCAGCCTACTCTTCCCCTGGGACATTTTGCTAATATGATAAGCTATCCATTCTTGCCTCAGAGTTATACCTACATGCCATCAGCATTTCAGCAGGCTTTTGCTGGCAATAACACATACCACCAATCTTTGGCTGCCATGCTTCCACAATATAAAAATAGCATTTCTGTCAGTAGCTTACCTCAGTCTGCTGCTGTTGCATCTGGATATGGTTTTGGAAGTTCCACCAGCATTCCTGGAGGAAACTATCCATTGAATCCACCTGCTGCGCCTACTAGTACAACCATTGGATATGATGATGTTATAAACTCTCAGTACAAGGACAACAATCATATGATTTCACTACAGCAGGTAAAGATCTTCACTTAACTGCTTTTGTTTTCCACGTACAATGTCTTGGGAGTTGAGCCTATTTAGTGTGAACATTTCATCCTTTACGAACTGGAGTTATTTAGTCATATAAAATGTTCCAAAATGATTGATGTTCTCACCATCGATGAAACATTAATTTTTTTCCTCCTAATATCCCTCAAATCAATTACTTTATCTTCCTTATTCAGAGTGACGTATTTATATGGAGAGTAAGGCTATTTCAGTGAAATCGTTTCAGAAAGTAGTATATTTATTGTTGTTCTTAATACGCATGCAATAACCTTAAAATACAGTTATTGTGGAACGGAGATAGTATTTATGCTTGTGAAAAACCATGGTCCTTTTAAAGGCATATATAAATACAAGGTTTAGATGTGCCCCAAGTGGTTAATATTTGTTGTTCGTTATGTTAAAGAAGGGACGTGCTAATTTTGTGTTTGGTTGTCAGAATGAGAATTCTCCCATGTGGGTTCATGGACCTAGCTCCCGAACAATGTCTGCAGTTCCTCCGAGCACGTACTACAGCTTCCAGGGACAGAATCAACAAGCAGGGGGATTTCGGCAAAGTCCACAACAGCCTTCTCAGCATTTTGGATCCCTTGGTTACCCTAATTTCTATCACTCTCAGAGTGGGGTATCTCTGGAAAACCCGCAGCAGAATCCTAGGGAAGCAACCCTTGGTGGTTCTCAAAGCCAACCACCCAAGCAGACCCAACAAATCTGGCAAAACAGCTACTAATCCCTCCTTTCTCCTATATTCACCTCCCAGTTTTTATTAAGGGTCTTGATGTGAGTTTCAAAGTGACCGGTCACAGGCATTAAATGTAGCATTGTTTGGTCCCAACCCAACCCAAGAGAAGAGACCGTATATGGCCGCCACCCCGTGCGAAGTTGTATTCTATATCATATAATTATGCTCCTCATCTTTAACTTAGGTTTTAATTAAGTGTGCTAATTTCCTGTACAACGTACATTACCCTTTTTTCCAACATTCTTCGCTTCTGCCTATACTGGAAAGTAAGTTTCCTTCTTCTATACCCCCCTTCTTCCTACCTTGTCTTTCTTCCTTTTTAAATGTTCAAGGTCAAGGGGAACACAAACTATAAACTATAATTATAATTATCTTCCTTTAATGATTATTTACTTCTCTTTTCTTTTTTAACAATTTAAGTTAAGGGAAGGATATGATAATTAATACTGTTTTACATATTTGGGACTTGTTACTTGACATTAAAGGAGATACGTATTTTTGAAATGATCGTATAACAAAATAACATGTTTTATTTACTAATTTCTTCTCAATTCCCCAGCATTACTCAGCTTTCTATTTGGATTCCATCCAAGTTGTTGCCGTTTGTATCGACTTAAAACAACTTTGTTGCATTGATCAAAAGACTACGAACGCTTTCCAAACTCACTATGCGGGCAAATTGTGATAATCTATTTTATTATCTCGAGAACAAAATACCATTTTCAATTGAGTATTGGGGTTTGCCACCACCGTTATGACTGTTTCTCAAGTCATCCCTGTGAGTTTCTTCAGTGTCAAATTCTGAACTATGGTTTTTCACAATCAATGACGTACCCATCTTGGTAACGCAATTTTAAGATTTTTCATTTTGTACCACTCCTTTACCTCGATGATACCTCATCCTGTTAAAACAATAGAGACGCCACCGTTTTCTAACGAATAAAAGTAAAGTCTCACTATTAACAAAGAAATATACTTATTTTATTAAAGAAAGAGTACAAACAAACTTATCTAATATTAGAAAAGATGTTTGTTGCAGTTGCAGTTGACAACGTTCAATAGTTTCAAAACTACTCAACCAATTCACAGAAAAAATATTTATTATAATTTTTGTAGATATTTGTTTCAATTTTCTTAAAAAATCAAAATAACTTATTTTGATAATTTATGTGGAGTAACTTAACAAAAATAAGTTGATAAAAGAACTGTTTTCATGTTTATATTTAAGTTTTTGCAGCACATTGTTATAAATTATATTGATGAATAATGGAGAATAAAAAAAGCTTATTAAAATAAAAATTTAAAAAAGAAAAGGATTTGACCGAGTCAGAAGGAGAGAGAAGGGATGGTAAAAATAGGAGGTGAGAACAAACATGACGAGAATGGAAGCTAACAGCGATCATAGCTGTTCCCGTGTACTCGCTACCATCACAAAAACAATGAGCCTCTCATATTATCACCATCAATATTTTCATCACATTTCACTTCCGCCTCCGTTTTTCTTCTCTTCACCCCTCTCCGACTTCCGGCTGCCGGCGTCCACGGCGATCTGAGGCATGGCGCAAGGCATGGCGAGTAACCGCAACGCCAGCGCGGAGGCGCGGAAGGTCATGGTAGTGGCCGACCCCACGCGGGAGTCTGCCGGAGCATTGCAGTACGCGCTGTCCCATGCGGTCATCGAACAAGACGAGTTGATTCTGCTACACGTCGAGAACCCTAGCTCCTGGCGCAACACTATTTCCACGTTCCTCAAGATGCCTTCGTTGGGAAGCTCCACCACTGCGACCCTTGAATTTGGCGGAGGAGGCGGCGCTTCGGCCGAGGGAGAAGGGATTGATTTTCTGGAGGAGATGAAACACATTTGCAGGGCTTCTCAGCCAAAGATGAAAGTGCGTGCGATGAGGGTTGAGATGGAAGGAAGAGACAGGGCAACCACCATTCTTTCCCTCAGCAAAACCTATGGGGTCGATGTCATAGTTATAGGCCAGAAACGCAGTATTTCTTCTGCATTATTAGGGTTCGTATATCACGCTATTCTCATTCAAATTACCTATCATTTAATCTTACCATCAAATTTAGATTTAGATACAGCGCTTATTACTGAAATGAACCTTCAATTTTTATTGAGAAACAACATCTGTGACTTCTGATTCCAGGTTTTACTGAGAAATTTTCAGGTGGTATAGATTTGTTAATTTTCATATACATCACATAAAGTGTTATTAAATTTGTTTCGTAATTGAAAATTTTCAATATATGTTCTCTAGATATGGTTGTGTTATTGATTTGGAAATGAAATATTTGTTCTCTAGAGATTGGTTGAAACATTGAAAAAATCGTGACATTGAACTGCTTGATCATTGTTCGTGTTTGTCTATCTAACTTTGCATGTTATTGATGTTTGCTTGTGGGACACACTTTTGTACTTTCTTAAATTCTCTGTCTCCAGGAACAGAAAGACAGGTTTTACATATTTGTAGCTTCTTACATTCTTTTTTTTTTTTTAATCTTTTAATAGAATTTAGCTCGGATTTATTACCGGCCTAAACATTCTTTATACTATTATTCAATGTTTATGTATGTGATGGTGAAGTTATAACCCTGTTGCTAATGATTTTTGTTGCATAGAAACAGATATAAGCGACCTGTAGGGGGATCTATGAAAGGGATGAAAGCCATAGACACAGCAGAGTACTTGATTCAAAACAGCACCTGCACCTGTGTTAGTGTACAGAGAAAAGGCCAAAATGGAGGTTACGTTCTCAATTCAAAAACCCACAGAAATTTCTGGCTCTTAGCTTGATTGGCTTCACATGCATACATGGATCATACCTTGGCCACCGCCATCCATGGTCGACATCGTTCTCTAGGACAGCATGAACATATCAATTTCGCTGTGGATAGATTTAGGAGAAACTTTTATATAGGCACATATATTATTACATTATACATTAGGCACTCAAATCATTACTGACTTTTGCAAAAACCTTTATGATTAAACAGTTGTGCTTTTCTGATAACAACCTTAAAATTATATGTCAAATAATGATTTGAGTGCTAATGATAAATAATGTCTATCTAAAAATTATTCTAGATGTAGTGAAATTGGTAAGAGTTCCCTGTTACTTGGTTGTTTTGCAAATGGTGAGAAACCCATGTATGTTATCCCGGTGCTTAGAATGCATTGGGACTTGTATCTTGAAAGTGTAACAGATTTTTTAATATTACCTAACAACACAATCTACTTCAAAGACGAGGTTTTCTGCTTCTCTCATCTCAATGTTTGTCAGGAGAAAATATGATTTCACTGTGTGTTAGACTTAGAGGGAAGACATTGATAATAATTTCAATTTGTTTTTCCCTCTTGATTTATTAGGAAATGTTCCTATCATACACACGGGGAGCTGTTATTTATAAAAAGGGCACACACGTAACAATGAAACAGCAACTCTCTCATATTCCTGCACATTTGCAAACACCCTACCCACACCGAAATAGAAACAGCAGAAGTTAATGTAAAACCTATGATGCATATATATACATGTATCAGATACAACAGATATCAAGGATATAAATTAAAAATTCATAAATCATAATAATGAATTTGCAATTATCATTCTTAAATTCCAAAATAGAAAAGTTAACTTTTTATCCTCTATTAATGTTTAATTCCCTTTTTGTTAAAAAGGATAGACTTTATTGTTTGATTCATCAAAACACGATGATTCTATGTCCCAATATATTGCATTTATGTAACTTTTTTAATGAGATATTGCATTTATATGTATATATATATATATATATATATATATATATATATATATTCTATGTGTCAGATTTGGACGCATGAAGAGTCCTGAAATATTCGTGGACAAACTTTGTGGAAAATTTTACTCCAAACCTTAACTTTCCTTGCCTAATAAGCAAATCTGATACAATGCGCATGGCCCCAAAGACAAAGGCTTTTTCTTTCTCGGTTAATATGTATTTGCAAATCTGTAATCAAGCCTTCAACGACTAAACATAAAAGAACTTCATAAAGCAGGCGAAGCACGACTGAGAAAGTGTTAACGAAGAGAAAGTAATTTACTCAAATAACCTTTCTGTTATAATGTCATGTTTTAGCATGTGTAATCATGAGAGCATCCCACTAAATCAGAAAAACACACATCAAACATAGGGAACCATAAACTCTACAATTACCTTAACAAGTTCAATGCATAAAAGCTTAAGAAAAAAAAAGCGCATTCAATTCTTCAATATTCAAAAGCACGCACAATCTTCAATGCTTAATTTGCTAATGTTGCTGATGAACAAATGAAGCAATGAGAATCCGTCAGTTTCAAGTGAATCATCTTCCTCCACACCAACATTTCCACCGAACAAAAAATTCTCAACATAATTGAAGGCGTTGCAGGAAAACTCAGCTCCAACATCATCTTCAGGAAGAAAAGCTATGGTTCCACTAACACTATGAATCACTTTATCCGTTGACATAAGAATCTCATTTTTCAAAATACCCACTGGACGCTCTAATCTCGATAACATTCCTATTGTGTGCATTCTACACCAACACTCCACACCTTCATATTTATCATAGAAAACCCACAAATCTAAGCACTGTGTCATATTTTTAGTTTCAAAGCAAATAATCACTGCAACTGAATCCTTGTACACTGCAAGTTTCTTATAAACTTCAGCATCACCAGAAACCAAAGGGGGCAACCCAATCTTGCCAAGAACACAACTACATGCATTGAAAGAAATGATCATTTCATTACTCACCTTGTCACTTACCTCCATAGCCACCCAAAATAAAGTTTCCCTCAATGTCACACTGTTCTCAGTCCAAAACAAACACCCATTTACAATTACACGTTCATTCTCATAAAAGTTGATTTCTTTCCACAACCCTTCACGCAGAGAATACTTTTCTACTCGAACAGCACAAGTTTTTGTAAAAAAATCACCCAAACACACATTATCTGTGTCCCCAAAAGAGTGAACCCTCAGCACTTGGTAATCACTGTCACTTTTGTTGAAGTAAAAGCCTATGAGACAGTGTGGTGGCACCATGTAAGGGAGCAAAGCGTTTTGTGGTTCCATGATCCTCTCGGTTTGTCCTGTGGCCGGATTCCAAAGAATGATGGTAGAGTTAGGATCCAAAGAATAGTGAATGACACAAAGTAAACCGTTGCATGAACCCACCACCTTGAAACCCATGTCAGACTCTGTTACCTTTGGAACAATAAGTGGTTTGAGCTTTTTTTCTTTGACATCTAACAGAAACAGGTCATGATCGTAGATTTCTCCATTCCAGTGAAAGCGATCGAGGATTAGAAGAGTGTCTCTACTGGTGAAGCGAAGAAAACGGTTTGAGAAGAAGGACTTCACACGGGTCAATAAGGACTTCATTGGTGTACTTCTGAGAATGTTTTTGATTGTATCCTCTTTGTTTATTATGAACTAAGAAGAATTTTTCTAGTGATTTAGGACATTTGGGTGCCAAAAATAAGAAGGAAATTTTTTTTTGTTGGAGTGTTGGATCATATTATATATCTAGAGGAAGAAGAGACTTTTGAGTTGAAATGCTATAAATGGGCATTGAAATCGAAGGGGTGGAATGTGTGGGAAAATGGAAGAGGCAAATTGAAATTTCCTTGGGATGTGTATGAATGGTGTTTACTCAAAAAAATAAATATGAAGAATGGTAATGACTTGGTTGAAGTGGAGGAGGTTTTTAAATTAATTGAAGGAAATAGTTAGTGAAGCTACACCAGTTATTTGAATGAAACATATGATATGATATGTTAAATGTTGATAAATACAATAACAAAATAAAAATAATCCTTATTTGAAGTTAACACGATAATAATGAACTGGCCGACCAAAAAAAAAAAGATAATAACGAAGTGATTCTTGGAAAACAAATATTTATCTCCAACACAAATTACACTTAAAGAGAATTGTTGAAGAAACAAAGATAGGACTACAATTGCACCCATGAACGAAGCCATAGCCATACATTTTTTTTTATTAATTGTACCACTCATATCTCTATTCACACCACAATTTCATGTGAATGTGTTGTTTTCTATTGTATAAAATCCTAGCAACACAAAATGTAAACCCAATTAGTATCCAACCCAACTTTCAAAATTTAAAACCAAATCAAATCCAAAGTTAGAAGGAAAAAGAAAACCAATAATTTTTTGGCAAAAGGCAACAAAAAAGAGACTAAAGAATGTGCACATTGGAGTTGGATTTTGTTATCACTGAATGCAGCAGTGTGTCTCCAACAATCAATCTCACTTTCTTTATCCACACTTCTCGTGAAATCTTTCCTTCCTGATACCAAACAGTGTTTAATCTTATTCAGTTACTGCTAATTTACATTACAAATGAAGCAGTGGCCGCAAAAACAATAAGAACCTGAAAACAAGACAATTATTTAATATTGATCATTACTTGGTAATCTCGGTAGCTTCTGAGTAACATAGTCATTTGTGCTGGTTCCAAATTATTTGAAACTCTTGCTACTAAATTGGGAAACAACATATATGGTGATTGAGGTTTTAGTGCCCCATATATCACTGAATCTGCACACACAGCAAAAAAATGATTAACCCTTGATTCAAGCACTTGCCAAAAAATATGAAATATGTACATCATGAATTAAATGAAAAGGTAACAGCAATTACCCTTTGTGTAATTATATTTGAAACTTAGAATATAACATGGATAAATGTATGAATTCATAAAAGCAGTCCATATAATATGTTTTGTAGGTGCTAATATATCATCCACCCCAGAGTCATATTGGTTAGAACTAGGTTGGCTCTGCTTTGAACCACAAGCAACAGCTTCCACCTTCCCTAATATCATCTTGCATAGCAGCACATGTCTCAAACCATGCTCATCTGCCACTGTACACATAGCACTGTGAATGAAGTAAAAAAAAAATTCTTAGCTTTATTAATTTTCTCATTAACATAAAATTGATGTGAAAAATAGAACTAGTTCTTACAAAATATTGTGGCACGCACCTATCAATGGAAAAAGGGACAGAAAATAAGGGAATCCCAACACCATGAGATTCATCATGGTTTTTGCATCCATTGAATCCAACAGATACAATCTCTAGGAGTTCATCCAATGAACCACCATACCAAGCATACCTTACATTAGCATCCCCACCACGTTTAATTGCCATAGCCTTAGAGAAAATCTTAAAGGAATCCCAACGAGCTTGCCTTGCCAAACTAAAGGAAATATCGTTCTTGTGAAGGGCCATGATGGTTGTGGCATGTCCCATAAATCCCATACCCTTCAAGAAACCATTTTTAATAGATTCATATTCTTCACTCTCCTTTTCTACTTTCATTAATCCCTTTCCAACCCAATTCTCTATTCGCTCCATGTTGTTTTATCACTCTAAAATAAGATGATTTATGTGTAATTGAGCTTTGTTAATTTTTTTTTTCCCACTTGTAAGCTCAGTATGTCATTAGCAATGCGTGAAAGCCAATGTTGAATAATATATATGAAGTCTGGACGTGGGCATGAACCTTGCGGATCAAGGTAAGATGATCCGTGCTGGAATTGATGACTTTATCTACTAACGCCTTGTGGTGTCCACAAGGCACCATTAATTTACTTGAAAAAGAAGAAAATACTTTCTAAAACCTTCTATGCTTAATATCTATGGTAAACTACCTTTTAATTGAACTAATATTAATATTGGAAAGTAAATTAAAGTGAAATAAATATTAGTGGTTTGTGTATTGAAGAAAAACAAGAAAATAAAAAACATTAATATTAAATGATTAAAAATTACATAAAGTTAATATTTGAGAATTTAATATCGTAACATAAAAAGTAACGAGAATTTTGAGAAAAAAAAAAAACTACTACTGAAACTTGTTAGGAAAAAAAAACAAGTTTAAAATGGGAATTTAAATTTAAAATATAAAAGCATTTAATTTATATTATAAAAACGAATGTGTTGGTAAATGAAAATTGTGTGATTCCTTGCCACTGTCATGTCGTAAGTAAACTCTAAGTGGGCTTTCTTAGGCTTCAGGTTTCTACATTTGCTAAGCACCTTTTTTCTTTTCTACTATTCACGACGTTTGCTACCATCCATTCCTACACTTCAAAACGGTTATTTAAAGATTTCACCAAAGAATCTATTTATGTAGACATCTCTTACTCTACATATACATTGCTTAAAAAAATCCCTGGACTTTTCTTCAATTTAAAAAAAATAATTATAATTTTGATAAAACAAAATATCAATCTTCATCACAATAGTCTCTTATTACACATCTTTAATGATTTTATCTAAATAATGATGATACTTTCTTTTACAATCGAGTGTTATTTATACTTGAAACTTCATTTAATTTCGGAAACATCGGGCATGATAATATAGCTAATCGTATTAACATTTATTATCCAATATATAACTACCTTTTCCTAAATGTAATTGAGGGGAAATTAAATATTTAATAATCAATAAACATTACCGTAAAAGCAAATCCCCAATTCTATCCATTCTATTGAATATAAGTTTAACTATATTCATCTAGTTACTATTCCTGTCGCCCCCACCCCCTCTATGAAATCCCATCACAGCCACGTAATTTTATGTAAACGACAAATTATGTTAGAATTAATTATGTATTGATACGAGAGATTAAATGGCATCGCAATCCAATTTGCACACGTATTTAGTTCATACATTAAAAACTACTTTCTACCAATAAAACATCAAAATCCCAGAAACCAATCACTGCCTCAGATGTACAAACATGCAACCAGCCAATGCATGACCAAAAATGTGTGCCTAAAATTTGTAGGAAGATAAAGTGCTAGTAAATATAATAAACGCTACTTTAATAAAAAACAATTATAACATTTTCTCTTCAAGAACAAGGGCATTGAAGATAAAATGCAGATACCCTCTTCAAATGCACACCAGCACAACCTGCAAAACCCTCCCTTTTGTAAGAACCGGGAAGTAGACGCTTCCTAAATTCAATTACACACTCTAATCTTCATTTTGACTTTCTTCCTTGACAAGCTTGATCATGTCATCAATTCGTAGGATAGTAATAGCAGCTTCGGTGGCAAACTGAAATAAATAACCAAAAGTTTGCTCAGACAGCTGTATAAGATGGAAGCTGTATCTTGAAATCAGCAACCGTTGATATTTAACTAAATACATACCTGAATAATTTTGACTTTGCTCATTGCAGGCTCAATGACTCCAGCCTCCAAGTTGTTTCTGATTTTCCCTTCAGAGAGGTCCAGACCCATGCTGGGCGAAAAAAGAGAGCAAAACAATATCAGTATTTTAATGAAATAGAAAAGAATGTCAAACCTTATCAAGCATCATTTCATATGTATTCTCACTTATTCGAACAAACTTTAATTTCCGTCGTTCAAACATTCCTTTGTTGGAATAATAATTGAATCTGTATATTATGGGTAGATGCACAAACTTATTTTACCTGTCGAAATCCTATAATAAAATTTATATCTGTTCTTTTATCTCTTTACCCACAACGCCCAAATAACAATAAATGCACATGGCATTGCAAAATCATGTCAAAATAGCTTCACGTCAAATGGTTATGAAGTTCTAGCGTGTCTGTGTATAAGAAGCATATTTGGGGAATTACCACTCCCCAAGACACAGGTTGTAAGAAGATACTAATGCTGAGAAATATAATGCACAAAGCTAAATTGAAAAAACGGACTCAAAGCTACAAAGACAACATACAAAGGAAACTATATAGTTACTATTACTCTAGTAAGCAAATACCTTGATAAATGTTTCTTATCAGCTTTAGTTTGCGCTGAATGGTGGTAGGCCCGTAATTTTGCAACCAGCTCAGTGGCATCCTTAGCAGCATTAACAGAAAGCACCTGCAACAGTTAAGTGACATCAATATATTGGAAAATGGTTGGAAACAATATCAAAACTAATTGACACTGAAAAAAAAAGCATTTGAAGTTAAATATCAAATCAACAAGTAAATTGTTATAACATATTCACCCAAACACGAAAGCCCACTGTACTCAAATTAGAGACAAATTACAGAACAACTACGTACTGTAGAATCTACATATAACTATATAGTCAAATCTATTTGTCGAACGTTGGATGAAGACCAAACTTTGCACCATTTGCTCAATTAGGCCCTAAACCCTAGTTATTAGTAAAACATGGAGAAAATCCAAAAGCTTGAGCCATTAATTTAGCTTATCACTTGCCTTTGGAATGATTAACAGAGACTCAGCAAATTCAGCTATAGCCAACTGCTCCCGAGATCCTAAAGTTGTAGCAAGGTACTCCAAATAAACTGACAAAGCTGCTTCAACTGCACCTCCACCAGCTACAACCTGAATTTTATATATCAAAAAAATCAAGCACAAGGCAAACAAAATAGGAAATTAAAAAAGAAAAAAGTGTATCTACAAAATGTCGGTTAGAAAGTTCACTATCATCAGAGAAAATTTTTAGTACCCTTTTTACCATCAAACTCCTAATCGCAAATCCTCACTGCCACTGATAGTGATTAAGCAATATAGGACTACTTTGTTATAAATTAGAAAAAAAGGATTCTGATCTAAATAAATTTAGTGATATTTTTAAAAAATTTAGAAAAGGCAGAAAACTAATTTATGTTTGTTTACAATAATAAAATTTCTTCTGTAGAAACAACTGATTTTATGACAAGCTATTCAAAATTGCTTCTGGTTTAATTAGATTTTAAATTGTTTTCAGCTTCTGATTTCATATGACAAGCTTTAAAAGTGATTCTTCAATTAAAAAGGTCATTCTTTTCCAAGAGAATCTATAACAAGCAAGCACACAACCTAAATTCTGACTATTGACGACTACAATCATGTATCTCCTTAAGTGTATTGTCGAATAAGTTATAATAGTTTTTAGTATCCAAATTAATTGACCTTTCAGTTCACAATCAATATAACACTATCATTTACTACACAGAATTACGTGACTAAATGGGTTTGCGTGTGTGTATTGAGCAAAAGCTAATAACACGGACAAAAAGAGAGAAGAGGTAGCCCTCCTGACCAATTCTGTCTATCAAAGTGGAGGGAAAACAAATCACTTTGGTTTTTTATATGCATCTGATATTTTACTGATATTTTAATGCGTACGCTTAAGTGGGACATATTACTTCTCATCAAGTGCCTTAAAGTCAGACCTAGGATATTATTTCCCGTCAAACACTAAGTTACAAACAAGTAAGCAATAGTGAAGAACACAACATCAAGCTGATGTGCAGTGGTAGAACTATAAAAAAGGCATTATATTACAACAGTAACAAAGGTCAGCTTCACCGGAAGAAACCAATTCAAATTATGATATCATTTGAAAAAAAAATCTAATGTAATATAATTACTTTCAACCAAAGTAGGATGAAAGCCAAGGACAGCAGGATACCGTGTTTGATTCAAGAGTTCTCTTGACAATTGACAAGGCATCATGCAGAGCTCTATCCATCTCATCAAGCATATGGTCATTTGCACCTCTTAAAACCAAAGAGACCTATAGAAGAATAACAGAACCAGGTGATATTGTAAAAATTGAATATTATGACTAATAATACAATTTAATAATAATAATAATCTTCAGAAAGATAAGTTTTTGACAGATATGAAATGAATTATCACCAAAAAAATGTTATTTTGCTTGAAAAAGCGACTTAGAACACGAATGGGTTTCAGAGAATCTGGTGATTTAGAATCATGAGAAAAGAATAGCTTAACACGAGGAAAAACATATTTTTGAATTTTAAAATTAAATTCCAAAACAATGTCTTTCCAAATTAACTAGATTCACTTTTGCATCTCGTTAACTTTATTCCCTTTTTTCTCATAAAAGAACTCCATGAAGAAAAACTTCTCTATTATTGATGCAACTTAATTGCCATTGCCATGAAAAAATTATAACCAGAGCACAAGCAGGTCCACACTACCTGCTTTTTTTCAAAAGGATGTAACCAATGGTTACTCCATCGACAAAAATATGAAAGCCTACTGCAGAGTTTAATAAATTTTATGGAATTTTGTAGTTACCTATTTTATTTTCCGTATTCAATTTTTAAAAAATTGCAATTACACAGTACAACCTGTGTGTGCTTGCGTACCAATTCCGTGCAAACTAAGCTATTATAAGATTACGCAATTGGCTTCTATTTGATATTAAACATCAATTCTTAAAAGGTTTCTTAACAGGTAAGTATAGGGATTGTACAATTTTACTTCATTTTATGCTTTATGGTGTTGTTTTAAGCAGCTTTCCTTTCTTTGGCCATCAAGGATACTCGATCCTCCAAATTCGCTGCGCTTTTGTGTCATGAATCTAGTTTTTTGTTGAGAAAGAAAAAAACTCTACTAGTTAATCAAATTACTTACTGCACTTGTAGTTTTGGTCCCTTTGATCATAACTACAGCATCATCAGATATTCGCTCCTCAACAACCTCATCAGCAGATCCAAGAAAAGATGGTTCAAATGTTTCCTCTCCTTCCATATCAGCAAATGTTGAGACCTGTATCAAAGTAAAAATGAAGTCATACGGTACATAAAGGAACTGGTATCCTAAACTTCTATTGAAAAAAATTATACTACACAAGATGTCACTTGACATATAAGAACTGAGATATTGTTAGCACGCATGTTTGGTACTAACTTCAAGGACAGTCAATGACTATCAAGGGAAGGGTATAAATATAAATTGAAACAAATAGACTCAAGATCTTGGTCACTTGAATCTTTCAGTTTATTTACTACAAATTCAACCCTGGTGTTTGCTAATTAAGACATGATCAGGTGTATATATGAGACCCTCGTAAAATGTCTCAGTAAACTCAAATGCAATAAATTCGAAGCCAGTCTACAGCCACAATGACAAGAAGAATACAGCCCAATCCCTTCTATAGAACAGAGAAGCCAGGGTAACAAATAAGGTTACTTTTCTTCAATTTAAACTTGACATTAATAAGCTGCAAACACTTCATATTTCATAAAGAAAAAGGGCTTCTTTAGGATGACAAGCCTTTAAAAAAAAGCTTGTCATCAATTGTTACAATGGTTTGAATCAGACATGACTTGCATTCTCTGCATCCCATATAATAGCAACAAATTTTTCATCATCTAGGAAAAAAAAGGGGGAGATAAAAAGCAAGGAATGGAGCACTATCATATCAACAGTCCACTGTATAAAATATTCAGCTTTACAAACTTAAATTGCAATTAAATCAGGAAATTGAAAATAAACAAAACATACCAATGTTGCACCAGTAGCCTTGGCAACATGACGCATATCCTCTTTACGCACACGTCTTACAGCAATTGCCCCAGCCTCAACAAAGTACTGAAACAAAAATTAAATAGTGAGAAAGAAATTACTTCTTATGTCATTCATCAGAAAAAACATCTAACAATCACAAAAACCAAGTCATGCAAAAAAGCAGAATAACTGAAGTCAGTAAGCCAAGTTTAAAGATCCATAGGCATAGGGGTCACAACGAGTTTGGTGTAATTTCAACATTGAGCTTCTACTTAATATTATTTCATAATAATTTCACATTTTATAGTAAACTACTAAGGTCAGACATTTACTTCCTTAAAAACAGGCCTTAGTTACTGGATTCGTGAAAGGTTTATAACTTTGACCTTCTGCATCATTTGGTCCTAAGTTTTAACCAAAGTCAAGACGTGTAATTATACAATCACCAAGACACGGACTTTAACAGAAAACTACATTTCCCTACACCCAAGAGGGAAAAAGAAAGCCAATATTGTGTATTTTCATTCATCGATTAACAGTACAAGGAGTAGCTGCTCAACATTAATCCCAAAATGTGTGTGTGCGCACACACACTATAAATATGTCAGTCTTCACCGTTCAGAAAGAGACTGAGTCTACTAGCAACATTACCAGACCCCATAATTGATGAAGATAATCAAGAAATAAATCTAAAGAATAATAAAACATGTTCTAATTTGAATGCACTTAAATCGGATCACTCTGGACTATCGGTTTTGCATCATCAATCAGATTGGATATCAGGAAGCATAATGTATACAAGGGTCAAAATAATGACATGTTAAGTTGTCAACAGATATAACACAGAAAGATAAAGTCGAACATCTTGCTCGAAGAAAAATATCATTAAAAGAGTACCACAAAGAAGCATACCTTAAGTGCCATGTCATCAATTCCTTTAGTAGTCAGAACAACATTAGCTCCAGCTTTCAATAGCTTTTCAATCCGTTCCTTAGTCATATCAGCCTCTCTGCAGTTACAGAAGTGGCCATTTGTAAAAATGTATTATAGATATTATTTTAGCTTAGAAGATGAAATGGATTAAGAATTGTCCCAAGCAAAGCAAAAGTGAATGCCTATATTGAAACTTAACATAAGATGGATTACACAATTAGATAAATATTTATCATAAGAACTACACAAATTAACAGGTAACCATCATATTTATATTATTTTGCTAAACCCTTGAGAGGCTTTGGATTGACTACATGCCTCTCATCCAAAATTCTATTTGTATATTTTATTACTCTCAATAAGATAATCAATTTATTCTCATATCTGAAGAAAATGAATCCAGGAAGGTTGGGTATCATAGTAACAGAAGCCATCTGATCATACTGACAGTACCTTTGACGAATTTTCTCTAGCTCCCTAGGATCAGTGACTAAAACTTGAACACCCAATTGCATTTTTGTCTTCTGTAGATTGAAATCAAGACAGGCAATTTTTGCAGGGGCAACCCTAAGAGGCATTCCTTGAGCAGCCCGGCCAGTGTTAAGAGCGTAACCATTCATCAGAAAGCTGTCTCTAGCACTTTTTCCATGTGCTTTCAAGATATTGATTCCCTGGAACATGAGTCACAAAACAAACAAGGTAATCAATTCAAATTCACCATACTACTAAAAATTGGCATCTTTCCACAAGGAAAATAATCTAAAACAGAGAAATTGTAGTACCAACCTTGATTGGGTATTTAACTTCACCTCGAGCATTGGTCATCTTAACAGATTGCACTGCATCTACAACCTGTGTAAATTGCACATACAAGTCAATTTCAAAACATAAAAAACAATGACTACTAATACCTACAGTCAACAGACCAAAAAATAAAATAAAACGGTCCTAAAATAGCAGTTAGCATTTTTACATAACTAAACAATAACTTCAGAACAATAATCCTACATATGATTAGCATAACTTCTTTCAAAATTTCCATGGACCGCAACCCCAAAATTCAAACTGCATAGCGTTGAGATCACATATTCCAATAACCTCCCACCCCAAACAATACTGCTCAATAAATAATAGATCTAATTGCAAAACTTTCACGACTTGCACTTGTGATTCTATTCTTAAGTTCAAATCTTAAAAACCCTTCTAACATTGAAATCCTTTTGAATGATTTTAAAATTCTCATGGTATCAATAATATAGCCTTTATTTCAGTTTCATGAGAAAATACTTAATACTGTCAACAAAAAACAAAAAACAATTTCACACATGAAACCAAGAAAATATTTCATCCCCTTTCCTCTCAAGCAGAAACGAAGTGTAAAATCTAGTAAAAAGGCTAGGATGTTTTACTAAAAAAAAACAGGTTTTAAAATGAGATGAGGATTGAAAAGAATATAGTTTTACCTATATCAACTTCAACTACTAATCCAACTAAAAATTGATACGTGAAGCAGAAAAATGCATATGAGCTTTATACAATTGGATATGAACTAGAATTTGCAGAAGAAGCGGAACATAGTGTGCATTAATCATATGATATAAACAACCAACATTCAATATAAAATCATTGCAACCACAAACATACCAAATTAGCAAAGAAGTCACTATCACCAGCAATCAACTTCGAGGACATACTGGTCTTGGCACAGTTAATTAGTGAATCCTTTCCAAGTTTGTCAACCTACAAGTCAAGAGAACAATCTGACTTAGTAACACATACACAACAACTGGCAAATGCATTGATATCAGTACATAAAAATGGCTATGAAAGTAAGCTTATGAAAAAAAACACGGGCAACCGTTAGCCAAGAGATGCTAAATATCATCGTCACAGCCCAAACTTATTTTGCTGATGCAAAACGGAATACAGGAAACATAAGCATACATTTTTTACAAGTGTGATATTATGAGCAATGGATTAGTTAAGGAAATCAAACCATAAGTGGAATGCAGTTCACAATTCTCTACACATTATAGAACTAACATTATGGATTCTCAATTAAACTAACAATAACACATATCAACGATCTAACGAGGAATTACACTGGCATCTTGGAATATACAATTTGTGATTAACATCTTCAAACATACAAAAAATAAAAAGGTTAGCGGCATCTTACCTTCACAGCCAGTTTTTCTTCTACATATTTACAGGCCTCCCGCATAGCAAGCTATCCAGAATAATCAACACAAAGAGAGAAGTTAAAACATGCAAGCTCCCCATTCATACAGCAGAACATCAAAACTTCATAACCGTAGCTACAAAGTTCGAAAAAACAATCCACAATCAATTAAATTCAAGAAACGAAAAGACAATTACTCTATATCCACTGATAATCGAGGTAGGATGAATCTTGTTCCTGACAAGATCATTTGCCCTCTGCAGAAAAAGAACACTCGTGAGTTACATCCATTTTATCCGAGACAAACACACAACGCAAACAGAGTAGCAAAACGAGATCGTGGCAGTTACTTTGAGAAGCTCAGCAGCTACAATGACAACAGAGGTAGTACCATCTCCTACTTCCCTGTCTTGAAGCTCGGCAAGTTCCACCAAAACCTAGAAAACCACACGCGTGAGAAACAACGAAGAAAGGAGAAAAAAAATGCAAAGAATAACGTTTCCTCGTTCACCTTGGCAGCAGGATGCTCCACTTCCAACATCCTGAGAATCGTAGCACCGTCGTTGGTGATTGTGACGTCGCCAATGTCGTCGACGAGCATCTGAAAAAAGCGCGCGGCGAATCGAATCAAACATCGCCAACTTCATCTAAGATCTAACTACAGAGAGAAAGAGAGAGAGTACCTTGTCGAGACCAACGGGACCTAAGGAGCTTTTGACGATGTTGGCAACGGCTTGGCACGCCACCACTGCGTTAACGGAGAAATGAACGAACGATGTTAGAAATGGTTGCTTCGTTATTCGTTGTGGAAGACGAAGAATATAACGAGAGAAAGATAGAGATGGAAACGGTACCGTTTTGAGTGCGAACGTCCTGGCCGGACTGTCGCTCGCCGGCGATGTCAGGGGTTTGCGCAACAACCGCCATTGGAGTGAGTGTGTGTGTGCAGTCTAGGGCTTCGCTCGCTAACACACTCTTTGTAGGTTCAAAGGGTTTTGGTTTTTTCCACTTCTCTTTTTATGCCTCTGTTTTAACCTTTGCTTCCTTTCTCACTTCCAACTGCATTTTCTTAAGGTTACCAAGTTATTTTTGAAGAAAATTAAGTTTGATTTAAAAATATAGGTTTAGACATATGTGTTCATTTCTTTAAATATAAAGGAACTTTGATTTTTATATTTTATGTTTTATATTATTTTTAATTATATTATTTAGAAAAAAAAATATTCTAGTCTCTCTACTCAAATGTGATATATCCTAATGACATAAAAAATTATTAATTAAGGGACAAGATTATTTTTTAGAAGTACTCTTTAATCTTATAGTTAAAAGTTATATTTTTGTCATATATCTTTAATATATAATTACATTTAGTTAATCTTTAAATAAGTCAAAATTTAAAATTAGTATATAATAATAAAATTTATTATTCGTGTTAGTTTTTTCCGACAAATAGAATCATTATTATCATTGAATTTTGTTGACACGTAATATTTCTTTAATGTATATACATATATATATATATAGACACTAGATTAAAATGTAGTAAATAAGTATTATTAGGCGTTTTCAAACAAAATCTTCTTTTCATTGTCTTTATTTTTCTATTTTTTTTTTCTTTGGAACAATTCTTTCTCCATTACATCCACACCATCCATCTAATTTCATATTATTACTTTTCTAAATTACCTTAATGTCTATGCAAGATTTTATATATTCATTAAGTGTGAAAGTAGGTTATAATTAAATATAATTAATTACAATTTTTACATATTTTTTTCATTTAGCTCTATTTTGTTATTTTTAATTTCTCTCTCTTTATTATCTAATTAAGATAATTTCTCAATAATGATAAAATTAATTATTTTTTTATCACAACAAACTCAATAACATGTCATTCATATGAAAATATATCAACATATTTAATATTACTAGTCCTTTGTTTGATATTTAGATATTTTATTAACATATTTTACATGCTAACTGATTACTAGTGAAATAATTAGTATTCTTCTTATGCTTAGCTGGGTGATAAATGTTAAAACATTTACATACCAAATCATTTTTAGTATTTTTAGTGAAATACTTTTGTGATGACGTATAATTATATAATGTTAGTTGACTTTTTTTTTTCAAAATGTGGAGTTATTTTATTTAGAAGAAAAAAATTGAATGATTTTTTACACTAACAACTACTTGAACGTATGGACATGAACATGAATATCAACATCAGTCTAGAGATAAAATTTTAAAAATTTTAATAATATTAAAATTAGAGTCTCATTTAGTGCAATTTCAAGTTCTTTAAATACAATATTTCATCTTTCTTAATAATTGAGTTAGTGGAATAGCAATTTACATAATGATTAATTATTTAAAGAAAAAAATTATATATGTGAAGTGTTTTAATAAGAGATTTGTTGATAAGAAAGAGGCAGGAAGATATCATAATGAGACATTTTGAATATAAAAGGTTTTAAAAATATTGTATAAGCATTTTTATTGTCTAGTATGAAACATGTAATCATTTAATTGTTTATAGAAAGAAAAAATCAAAAATAATGTCATATAACTTATATACAATATAACTTATATACAGACTCTTGCTTATACGTATACTTTGATTATTTTTGCATTAACATTTTTATAAACTTTGTTTTAAGACTATCACTGACAAAGAATGACAAATATTCGATCTTTATTATTATTGGCAAATTTAAAAAATTATACATTATGTACCTTACGAAAAAAGATAAATTATGTTCATCTTTATAAAGTGCTCAAGCTTAATCATTAGGATAATTGAAGTTTACTCATGATATGTGATTTTAATTTTCTTTTATTTATTTTCAAATAAGACAAGCTCATAAACTAAATTTGTATTTAAATAGTTGAAGAATTTAGAAGGACCTAAATTATACATCTTCTTCCATAGAAGTAGTTACTTATCTGGAAGGATCTTACTGTTAGGAGAATCTGGAAGGACATAACCAATAGGAGAATCTGAAAGGACATAACCGAGGAGACCTCGTGAGAATGAAAAATGAGCCAAACTACCTAAAGGAGATAATGACACCACTTTCAACTCAAAACTTTAACACAGTAAGTTTATAGGTATTTTTTCTTATATATTATCTAACTTTCTTCTTTTTAATCAATATAAAATTTAGACTACACTTAAATACCTAACACTTACAATCTTAAATAAATTTTTATTCTATTTATTGATTGAAATGTTCACATGTGAAACCCCAGGCACTAGTCAAATAGATTTTAATACGATATATACATCTCTAATGAATAACAAATATATAGGTAATTGTAGACCATGTCCTTATATCATCACTCCTACGTGCTTAATAGAAAGTTTAAGCCAATAGACAATTCGTGAACTACCCAATCTAACAAAACATAAAGAGTAAGTCTATTGATAGTGCCTTAAAATTGTACGGTAAAAAACAAATGATTTAATGGTACCTCTTCTATTTGCATTCTCTTCAAAATTAGGTATATCAAGGAAAAGTCATCTTCTTCCCCTACTCGTAACATAAAAGAATTGTTTGTTGGGATACTCATAATGAGAAATTGTCACCACATGTAGAGCATAACTCATTTTCTCTACGCATATGAAGGTTACATTTTCTTAACATTTGTCGTTTTGTATTTGAACTGGATAGGTTGGATATTGGATGGTGAAGTACGTGCTTTCGGGAAGGATCTTGTATGTTGTAAGGTTCTTCTCCTCATATAACTTGGCAAGGGAAACAACATACGAATCATGGAAGTTAGGTTCTGAGCAACCTCATCCTCACAAGTGTCAGGCTTTAAGCCACTCATAAAGCACTCCAATAAAACATCAAGAGTGACGTCATAAACTTTATTATTTTTTAAACAAATATATCACTTACTATACATATATACCTTAATCGCATTTCCATGAAGAATTAAATATTATTTTGACGGTAAAAAATCAAACGAGAACACATTGAAAACTATAAAATCCGGAGAAAGACTAATTAAATATAAGATTTAGTTATCAAAATTTATAAATATTTAACAAAAAAAAAAATAGATATGTGCCAAATGAATGATAATTACGAAAAAAAAAATTAACTTTAACTTATTACAGCAAAAACAATGACATAATTTAAGGTGCCGCGTGGCAGTGCACCGTTTCCGGATCAAGCAAAGAAGGGCAACGCCCTCTCCGCAGCGCATTGTTTCATCCATTTTCTCTGCACATTCATTCTCATTTCGATTCCGATTTCCTTGTGCTTCTCTCCAGCCTAAGACATGGCCGCTTCTCGTATATCGCTTACACGTGCGTTCCTGCATTAAATAACTTCCTCAATTTTCCTTCAATCTACCTCATATGCTCCTGCTTTCTTCGTGTCTCTCTCTCTATATATATATATGTGTGTGTGTGTATTCATCGCTTATTGAATTTGTTTTGGTTTATTCACTTCCACTTTTTGCATGAATGTTACTATTTAAACACATATAGTTCCGGGACTAGTCATGATAATGATATGCATAAAGGCCATGTTTTGAGTTTCATCAAATTGGATCTCTCTTCTTAGATTTACAACATTTGCATCACTGCAAGACTCGAAAACTGTGTAGTATGTGGCGAACAACACAGATACTGTTGAATGAAATAGCGATTGGTTGTGAAATGTGACTCTAGTTGATGTTGCAAAACCCTTGATACACAAATTTAAGTTGGCTTTTTTCTCTTGTGCGGTTGTTCTTTTGTGGTAAAACAGAACTTTTCAATTCACACCTATTATTCTATCAGTGTTATGCGGATTAGTCTGTCTCGAGCTGTGTTTGGCGGACCAAAAGCCAGAACAAGCGAAAGACTACATTGCCATCCCTAATTTATAGTTCTTGCTGTGTAATGAACTTTCGTTTGTTGTTCCTTAGGTCTGACAGATAAGAAATGTGTGCCATGCAATCTGAAGGAATTACGACCCATGAGTGAGGATTCAGCACAGACTCTAATGCCACAGGTTTTTTTATCTGTCAATTCAAGGTTTTTTAAGTCTCATGACTCATGGTCTTGGATATTGATATTGAGTGGTTAGGTTGCTGAGTGGAATTTGGTAAACGATGCTGGTGTCATGAAGCTGAGGCGGTCATGGACAGTAAAGACTTTCTCCAAGGGACTGGATTTTTTTAGGATAGTGGCTGTTCTTGCTGAAAGTGAAGGTATCGTGTTCTGTTTTCATTTTGTTACTGATCTCATTTTGAAGGGTACATACAAGATGTTTATAATGCAGGTCATCATCCCGATCTTCACCTTGTTGGCTGGAATAATGTTACTATAGAGATTTGGACTCATGCTATTGGTATGAATTATTCATTGTTCAACTTTTAAGTTCTTTAATCAGAAGCTGGTAGATAAGAAATAATGTCAGAGTACCATGTGTTTGTTTCCCTCACGTTTGAAATTCACCCCTATAAAAGATAGCACAAAGTGAATAAAAGAGACACTTGAAATTTCAGTTTAAAGTCACTTTACTTTGAACCAAAAAGTTAGTTTTTATTTTTAAAAATAAAATAAAATAAAAAGTAACATTATTTTGTAATTAAAAATAAAAATAATAGATGAAAATTGATTTTTTTTTTCTCATAGTAAAACCTCCAAAGGGAAAAAAATTGTATATTTTGAATATTACATTCATCTTACTCGTTTAGACAATGAGAGAAAAGATTTGAATCATAGAGACACCTTCATCAATGTTATGCATTTTCAACGTCAAACAAATGGGTAAGTTAGTTGAATCGTGTATCAATTTCTCTTCATGTCATCCATTTTCATAGGGATATATTTCAATTGGAATGAACAGAAATTGTGCAATATTTTTCTTAAATACTCCTTTCCACAGTCTTGTTAATTATGCTTTATCGAATTTTTCCTCCTTTTCTGTCTTCCTTTCCATTTTCTTACTAAATTTGTACAAGTTGTACCCTAAAAATATTATGATATATCACTTAAATCATTGATATTGGTTGTGTTTATCGCTAAAGTCCCTCGCTATAGCTACTTATTCAACTCATTTGCATCTGTAGTAGATGTCCCTTATTTTAAGATCAACAGTTATTTGGAGGTTCAAAAGGATTTTTCTTTGTTGTTTTAGACATCTATTTTCTTAAATTTATTACCCAATACATAGAATGCCACAAACAAGGATTTATCTAATTTATTCATGTTCTTGCAGGTGGGTTGACAGAAAATGACTTTATACTTGCTGCTAAGATCGATAAGCTTGATGTGCTTGACCTACTTAGACGGAAGCCTTCTGACTGAGCCAACAATGGTTAGGAGTATTAGCAAAAACTATTGCACTTTAAGTATTGAGCCAACAAAGCATGTTGATGCTAGTGATCACTTTGAGATATAAAAGGATGACATTCTTTTTAATAAGACAAAGTCGATACGCTTGTATGTGTTAGATAATAATAAAAGAATATTTTTTATTATAAGTTTAAATGAAAAAACATTACTAGTACTCTTTCAACTCTAGCACATGGTACTCTTTCAACTCTTCCACATATTGCATATTCTAATGGACTCAGTTCCAAGTCTAAGAACTTTTTAGTCACAAACACACAATAAATCATAATACAATACAATACAAGCCGCCTTTTTCTCCAGTTTCTTGCAAGGAAAGACAAACAAACACGCCTTACTTTTGAAGTTCAAACGGCATGAAAGAAAATATTTAAGAAAAGTACTCATTGGAAACAACAAATATGGTTCAAACAGCATGAAAGAAAATATTTAAGAAAAGTACTCATTGGAAACAACAAATATGGGTTGCAATCGCTGATGCACCTCGTCATTGTTTGTCCAATCCAAGTTAGTCCACCATTCTTGCTGTCCTTTAATGGACTTTAAATTGACTGCATTGACACTGTCTAGGGGTAAAGTTTTCAACTCAGGACAATTATGTATCCTTAACAGCTCCAAAGAGGACCAAGTCAATCTATGAGTAGGGCATATATTTTTTAAGTTAGGCAAGTTAACTAGCACAAGTATTTCTAGTTTTGGAAGCACATCCCTTTCTCTTTCAATGTCTTCTCTGACAAGTTCTTCAATCTTTGAACAATCTTCAACTTTCAGCTTCTGAAGTTCTGAAAAATGTTGAATTGCTCCATCGCTGAAAATTTCACCCAGTATTGGACAATTTTTTAATGACAGAGTTTGTAATTTGGAAAATGTTCCATTGTGCAAGGGACCTCTAAAAGCACAGTTTAAATTGAGCAAATTTTCCAAATAAAGTTGCTCCAAATTTGGTAAGATGACTGTTGTTTCTATTTGGATTCCATTCATGGCAATGCTACTTGTTTCGCCTGACACAATTGTCAAAACTTGGTTGCATTTTTCAATCAGAAGACCCCGAATGCGTTCTAAACACACTATGCCAGCAAAGTTGGACATTTTTTTTATATCTTTATGAGAAACTAATTCAAATGCATCAGTTTTTGGTAGTACCTCAATAATTGCCGAGTCATCCTTCTGTCCACCATTGCAATACCTCAAATAATTAGTAAATTTATATTCAAAGGATTCAAGTATTTGAGGGCGCCTTGAGCTCTTGCATCCTATAGCGAATCTAAATGAATTCTGTCTCTTATGCCAAGATTTACTTCTTGAAAGAAAATCTCCAAGAATGATTGGGGAGGGAAAACAACAACTGAGATGAGTTACATTTTCTAAAGAAGCCACATGTTGCAGAACCTTTTCAGCATCATTGCACCACTGTTCATAGGATATGACTTGAATAGTTAATTCTTCCAACCTACGAAGCTTTGAAATCACATGAACATTTTGAGCTTCATTATCTTCACTTGCAATGAATGGGATTCGCAGGCATCTTAGTCTAGTCAAACATCCAATTTGTGAGGGTATGAAAGTTACTTTAGTGTCTCGTATGTCAAGCACCTCTAGAAATTGAAGTAATCCTATTTCAGATGAAAGTGATTCCAATAACTCACACCGATTCAAGAATAAACCCCGTAGACCAGTCAATTCCGATAGAGATGATGGCAGTTGTGTAATCATGCTCCTATACAAGTCTAACAGACGCAGACTTCTCATGTTCTCAAAAAAACTCTCGGGTAGCGTAGTTAGCTCAGGATTTTTACGCAGCAACAATGTTAAAATCGTGCTGCAATCTTGGCTTGTTCGTAAATCATGTAGTTGTCTCATAGAGACCCACCTAGCCTGCTGCCAAGCTCTTGAATTTGAGAGATTTTCAGATTCGTCACCATCTTGGAGATAAAAGCTACACTCAGGATCTTTAGAGGATATGTGCAATGCAAGTTGTCTCATGCAATGGTTCATGTTAACATATCTCATTGCTTCTCCTTTCTCTATTAGAGAGACATTGGCTAGATGCTCCAATATGTCAATACCACAATTGCGTGCACTTTGATACGACCTTTTATCATTTATATCACCAAGTAAACCTTGTGCTGCCCAACACTCCACTAAATAATCAGAGTACACATTGGTATCTGCAGGATACAGTGAAGTGTATAGAAAACATTTCTGCTTCATTTTATCGTTGAGTTCATCATAACAGAATTTCAGACAAGAGTACAACTCTTCCAAACCTTGACTTTGAAGTTCTGGCCACGGTTTAAGATCTTCAAGTCCTGCCCACCAACTACAAGCAGACTCTTTCAACTTAAAAGAGTTTGCTATATTGTAAATGAGTAGTGGAAGACGAGAGCATCTTTTGCATACAAGTTTGGCAGTTGGTTGAATATCGGGGGAATCAATCTTAGGATTGAAGGCATATACAGTATCTCTAAACATCTTCCATGCTTCCTCGGGAGATAGCTCCATGACTTTGATGACCCTTTGCACCCTACTCAACTTATAAACAAGAGGGAATCGAGTGGCAATCACCACCTTGCTGCCATTGTTGTTAGCATTTGGAATTCCCAACACCTCCAAATTGACGGCATCCTCAACCTCATCCAAAATCAATAAATATCTTTTCTTCTCTAGCTCTTTGTGTATTCTTCTTGCAACATCTTCACTATCCTTCTTGTTGGTCTCTTTGTCCAAAATCAACCTCTGAGCAATTTTCTCTTGAAGCTTACTATCATCAGATGTGACTTTTAAAAAAATGACAATTTCAAACAGTTTAGCTACCTCTTCATTGTTGTTTAGATTCCGCATTATTGTTGTTTTTCCCACTCCTTTTGCTCCACACACTCCAATGATTTTGATCTTGTTATTTTTCAGCAAATCCAGAATATTATCCAGGGCGCCTTGAAGGGTTGGATAGCCACTTATCTGTGGAACATTTAACTCCTTTAAAACAGGCTCTGGTGGCTTATCAATAAGAAAATCTTTTAAACATCCATCATTCATAAGTTGACGAACACAATTGCTCTTCTTCTCCATTTCTTCACTCAGATGGGAACGCTGTTGAATCTTCCACCGGGGTAGGATCTTTTCTTCATATTTAAGTTTCAGCTTCTGTGCTTCTTCTGTGGCATCTGATACCCTGTTTGTCCACAGTTTGTAAGCATTGGTTGTATCTTTGTGGTTGTTTCTTTGAGCTTTTATCTCTTTATCCTTCTTTATTGCATGTAGCATCTCCATATCTTCCACCAAAATATTGTAATTGTCATCCAGATTTTCGGAAAATGCAATTATAGATTTCAGTTTAGATGAAATTGTAGGAAGTATTTCTCCAACAAGAGGGCCCACAAATTCAAGCCCAGACATTATGCTCAAAGCCTAAGTTAACAAGAGAAAAAAAGTGTAAAACTACTTAGGCATTTGTAGTATAGAATTTTGAAGCATAAACAAATACATCAGTTTATTCAATATGTAATACGAAATATCAGTAATTAAGACTTTGTACATATATCTTTTATAAATACAGTGGATATGTGCATACAATATATACAGTAACAGTAATATGTGTGCATACGTCTGCATACAATATAAACAACAGTATTAGTAATAATACGATTCATTTTCTTTTCTGGATCTTTCTCTTCTTTCATTTTATCCTTTCTTCTATCTCTGTCACAGTATGAATATGAAACACTCCTAAATTTCAACATGTAAAAACTAATGATTGAACCATTTATTAACTACCACGTACTAAATTGCATGTAATCATTATGAAGCACAAAAATATTCTTTTTTCATATTACAAGTTTTAGAGATATTTCTTAGAAAAAAGTGAAACCAGTGGGTGTGGAAGTAGCACCAGTTAAAATGAAAGTAGAATACAGAATGCAATTAGCTGAGAAAAGAGTGATCATGAGAATGATTCATGTGTACCTTCTTCACCAACAGTCAAGAAAAAAGATTCATGTGTGTCTACTTCTGCCAGCAAATGTTGTGCATAGATTGTTCTGATTTTTCATTCTGAGTTTAGGGTTTTAAGTCAACGCATGAAGTCTGTGGTGTTAAAGCCTTTTCTGTAAGATAATCCTTTTTAAAAAACACGTTTTTTTCTTACTTTTCTTCATAAAAAAAAAATCTATTACTTTATGTAAACTTTTATTTTATATTCATGCCTGCTCAAGACCTCTGAAATTCATCGAAATTCTATGAACAATTTAATAAACTTTTGCTAAATCTCTTAGCACATTCTTTTTATTAGAAATCCTTAAATAATTAAATAAATCCATATTATGTTAATGTTAGATTGTGTGGTAAATAACCCTTTTAACGGGTATTATAGTGCTGAAAAGAAAGTACTGCAGTTCTATTAATTGCGAAAAAAAATATTTATTTATTTTTTCAAAATATTATGGCATGGTTACAATAAATATATGATTTTTTTTTTCTAATTACTCTTTATTTCAACTATACAAAGGAAAAAATTACTCCACCTAATTATAGTTTCTGCTTGACAATAACTTTATATGATTAGGTAAGCTAGCTTAATGGTTTTTATTTTATGTTAAAATAGTTTTTCATCTTTAAGTCATTTTATTAATTACTAAATTTTGCTAAATATATCCTAAAAATGTGTGATTTTGATATATAAAGTCTCGTACCTACTTGCCTATCTTTTAAAGAGTTAAAGAGAATCACAATTCTTTCAAATTTCCTCTTATCCAAAATTTTCAATTAAGAAGTTCGATTCTCCTGAGGTAAAAAAAAAAATAGTATTGTTACAAATTGAATCTATAATTTTAAGAGCTAGACTGTCGAATTGTAGATGAAATTTAAAAAGAGATCTATTTATAAAAGATTATATGATGTTCAAATCAAATAAAAGTTATAAAAATTTTAGAATATATGAATATAAAAATAAATAAATTGAGTGGATATTTCATGTAAGATTGATATGTAAGAGTCTAGGTTGAAATATTACAAAAGATATTTAAAATAAATAAAAGATATAATTATTATTGAATATTGTTTCATTTAATCAATTTATATATACAAACATATTCGAGTTATATGGACACATCTGATTTGATTGAATTTTATATTATTATATGGTGATACATCTTTGTATATCTTTTGATTGAATTTTATATTATTATATTGTGATACATCTTCATATATCTCATATACAGATAGGTACATAAGTCTTTTAAACTCGAAATTCATAAATGAGGTGTAAGTTGACTAGTTTGATGGATGAACAAATCTTAGTGTTATGCAAGTGTTCATGATATTATTTTGATCTGATGATATTTGATTTGTTGTGAACTAGACTACTTTAAGATGATCGTGTTCAAAAGACTTGTGGGATTATGTTGATTCGAGGTAATGATCGTTAATTTTTAAATGACTCCAGATTATTGTGATAGTCTTTTTATTTTCAAATGACTTTATACTATTTTATATGATATGATTGTCTGTTTATTTTCAATTGACTTTGTATAACTGTGATGATCATTTATTTTCAAACTACTGGTTGTTTATTTTCAAATGAACAACTTCGTACTACTTTGATTCTTTATTTTCAAATGATTTCATATTACTGTGATTGTCATTTATTTCAAACAACTTCATACTACTTTGATATGATGTGATGATCATTTATTTTCAAATGACCTTAGATTTGTTTATTTTGAAACGATTTTGTACTACTTTGGTATGACGTAATCATCGTTTACTTTCAAATGACTTCAAATTACTGTGATTGATGTGTATTTTCAAACGAATTTGGATTACTATGATCGTGGTTTATTTTCAAACAAATTCAAACTACTATAATGATCATTTATTTTCAAAACAACTTTATACTACTTTGATTTGATGCAGGTCCCTCAAGAGCTCCAAAATCCTTATCAAATTTATTCTACATGCCAGATATTGCATTTTGGAGATTCCCTTATTTTTTTTAAGGAAAGTCTCCATACCATATGTGCTTCAAGGGTTCCGATGGTTGATGAGTCCATCTCAAGATGTGATGGTGATGATGTGACAATTTTATTTTTCATAAGTACCATAAGACTTGTGGTATGATAATGACTTTACCCATATTCATGGTGGGTGCCAAAAGTCCTTCCAAAGACTAACACTTGTATCCTTAGCCCTCAATTGAATGAAAACTTGGTTCCAAATACAAGTCCTCGTTCTCCAGGAAAACTTTCCCTTAGACCTTAACTAGAGAGTTTGTTTAGGTAAGTGGAGTAGTCTCATATCACTTACAAGATGATGTTAAGGTCAATTTAAATATGCTTTCATTCCTTAACCATCTGAGCCACATTTTAAGGATAAAACCATAACGAAGTTCCGAGCTCTAAAGTTAACAGTAACTTGAATGCAGTGGTTGACTCCAATGATATTGTCTCAATTAAAGGGTCCAAAATTGATGCCAATTGTGAAAATTGAAAAATGGTTCCAAAGATAAACTTTGTTTCTTTTTAGACATCCAATAATTTTATGTCACTTACGAATTGAGGATGACCCATTTAAATAAATCTTTTTCCTAAACACTCCCAATGCTTTTTTTAAGGAAAAAATTATTATGAAAGTCAAAACTCCAAAATAAACAATATATGTCCACTTTGATGTGAATAACAACTTTAGTTAACATTACATGTAGAAGTGGTAAAGTGTAGAGTGGCTTTACCAATGTTGGTCAAAATAATTTTGAGAAATAACTCCAAGTAATTGAGGTAGGTAGGAAAAAAAATCTACTATCCTCAATTCAAATAATTCTAACTAAAATCATTCAAAACAAATATAAAATATTTCATGTTTAGTAAAATAAAAAAATTATTGTCTTAATACAAAATCTTTAATTTCATTAATTTTGTTCAAACATTTTTAATGAAGAGAAAAGTAATATTTTAAATTAAAGTTAAAAAAAACACTTTGACTAATGTTAACTTAAAAATAACATTTACTTATATCGATAAAAATAAATTTGGTAAGGGCAATCGAAAAATAATCAGAACCGAATTTAAACTGAAAGTGACCTCCTTGACATCAATTGAAGAATGAAATCTGAGGTACAATGTTAAGCTAGTAACACCCCAACATGGATGAAGCCAATAATGTCTTGACCAAAGTTAACCTGATGATATTTCGATTGAGGCCTAATAAAAAAATAATAGAAAAAAGAGACCAATCTGAAAGAAGTGAAAACATAAAGAATTCTAAACTTTTATTAGAATTTGAAATTCAAGTAATCAAATTGCTTGCATCAATTTTTATAATTTGATTTTTTTTAAAATTCTCTATCCAAAAAACATATTTTTTTTTATCATTATTTCAATTTTTTTTATAAAAAAAATTACACTCTAAAATTTTTCCATTCAAATACATTATAAAGGACAATGAGGAAAAAAAAAACTACTGTGGTTAAAATATGTTTTTTTCCTCTAAATTGGGGACACTACTTTTCATCCCCCAAATAAAAATTTGCATGTTTTAGTTTATTGATTTTGCAAAATGCTATTTTTAATACTAAGAGATTAGACCACTTTAGTGACAAAAAAAAAGTTACTCAAAGTTTGTCAAATTAATTTCATTGAGTGACATAACTTTTTGAAAGTCTATTCAAGATATAAGTATGTTTTCACCCTTCAAATTGGAAATACTATTTTTCTTAGGATCTCAAATAAAAAAAATCATTTTTTAGTTATGTGATTTTTCAAAATGCTAGTTTTTGTTCTTCGGGTCAGATGATGTTAGAGACATTCCATTATTATTTAGATTTTTAGTTAATTCATGCAAACGCCTTGCAATACAAACATTTCTGAATTTACTCTCACGTAAATCTCAATGAATTTAAATTTCTTCACGCCAAACATTTTTCTATCGTCTAGAATGGTAGACATATATTGTTCATTTGTGCACGTAGATAAAAAATATTATCTTTCTAAATAACATGAAATCTAACAAAAAATATAATAAATTTAAATAATCATATCACTCAATTAAATTATCATAATAAATCAAAAGATCAAAATAGATCCCATGAGCAAAATATATTTAAATTTTTAATAAATTTTTAAAACGCGATATTACTTAAGTTCAAGTAGTAATAGTAAATATTGAATAAATCACTATCTCGACCTTCACACCTCAAACAAGCAAATTTCAAATATATATCTAAAATTAAACAAATAAAGGTTTTGGAAGAGCCACACCAAAGCTATTCATAAACCTCTTTTAATTCTCAATAAATATTTCAAAACGCATAACTTCAAATTAGCAGTAACAGCTACTCGAATATAATTAACATAGTCCAAAAGAAATTTACTGCTAAGATTGTAGCATAGGAACCACAACCACTTCATTCTTACTCTCCTAATCCTTGCGATATCTAATTAATTCTGATCTAATATCTGTTATCACAACCTCTGCTTCATGGAGTTGTGCTTCAAGCTCTGCAATCTTTCTTTTATTCTTTGTTGAGGTCTCTGCATCGCTTTTCTATCCACAACAATATTTTGAAACAAGAACACGTCAGAGGAAATTTTAAAGACGTAACATTCATATGAAATATCAAAAAAAAGAAACGCACACAAAGTGGAGCCATAATTCAATAATGTAGACATCTAATTAGCAAGTAAATAACTTCTTTTATTGTCTGAAAAAAGAATTTAGAGAATTGGACAAGATTCAAGATGAGGAAGAAGGAAAGAAATCTACAGCAGAAACATGAAAAGTACTCTCCTTAACTGCAGACAAGTCCTCAGCTCAGTAGCCAAGTATTACTAGTACTACTTTCAAAGTTCAGGAAAAATCCTAATTTTATAATGGTAGTATGATACTACCATGTAATAAAATGTAGGACAAATTATATATACTTTTATAGGAACTATTTGTTCTGTCCTTCAAGTAAGATTAGAATTTCATCTTCATAACATTAAAAGTTTACACTAAAAGATTATTCATTTTATCAGATGAAATTCCAATTATAAATAAAGGACAGAAACAACACCTAAAGAACTTTATACATGTTTCCTGCTCATTTGAATGCTTCTTCTGATTCAAAAGCATTATTAATGAAAATTTGAACACTCACACATTAAAATTTACATTATTTCAAAATCAAAGTCAACTTAAAATTGAGAATCAAACAATATATACTTACTGGGGGAAGATACTGAGACAATGCAGCCTGGATGGTGTTTTGAACCTGAGAGGTGATCTCCTGCATCTCATTTTTACGATCCAAGAGATGAGCCTCTAGCTCTGTGCGTTTCAGCCGCTCATCCTCGAGATGGGACTCAACCTCAACAAGTCTAGCTCTTATTTCATTGCACTCTTTCCTAGCATTCTCTGTCTCTCTCTTTTGGGCATCTAATTCAGCCTGCATCTGTTGAATTGTACCGGAGCTTGATGATGATGATGACCTTAGTCCTGCTCCAAAAGGACCAAAACCTGACATATATGATTTCTTCCCCACCAATGTCTTGAAGGCAGTATTAATAATTTCTTCTTCATTTGTTCCCCCCACTTCCTCAGAATCTTCTATTTGGCATCTTTTCTCATTAATTTGTTCAGCAGCTTTGTCCTACGTACGAACAATTGGTCATTTAGAGAAGACAGTGAACATCAAATCAAATTATATAGAAAAAAATGTAACAGTAAAATGAAATTCAATTACATTGATTTCCTTAGACGCTTCGTCAATCCATTCCCCATTTCCCCTTTTGTGTGTCAACTGCCAAAGAGTCTGCATATCGGGCTCCGTTCCAGTCTCTGGGTCACGCTATTAAAATTATATGCTTGTTAAACATTGTAAAAAAAAAAACGTCACACAATGTCAGAACAAACGTTGAGCAGAAATCTTACTGCATCATAGCTGGTTGCTAGAAAGGATTTTGACCCACTAGTATGTTTTATTCGCTGTTTTGCCTTATTTGCCTTGTTTTTTGCACTCATTACCTGAAGATTGACATAGAGCAAGTCATGAGATTTAGTGACATTCACAGGCAGAGAATGGCGTATGGAGGAGCATAAATTATCGTACCTCATAATAAGGGCTGCTAAAGTAATCAACCAAGAATTGCCAATCAGAATCATTAATATCATCAGGGGCATGCTTCAAGGCCTCGTCCTTTGTTTCAAACTTTAAGTAATACTCACGAAGCCTGCTGCGCCAATTCTGATATAAACGGCCTGCTTCATGCAGAATAGCCTTCCGTACCATATCTGTATGAGGAAGTCTCCAATTGTTCTGTCAACAAAAATTGAACCAAATAAGTAAAACTCTAATTGAAGTTGGAGTTTGACCTTGATAACCTATGGTAATCCTTTATATACTGGTTACCAAGGTGATTGGAGAATAACACTACATTTTCAAATATGTGATACTCTTCACTGATTTTAACTTTCTAACTACTAATTATAACTAACTAACTAATTAATGGTTTATTTAACATAGACTCAATACTAGAGTAGAATGAAAGCTAGAGTGAGAACATTAGAATACTACGTAAATGAGAAGACAGCAAGGCAAGATTTCACTTAAAGTGTGCATGGACACAAATACAATGGAGTACCGAAAATGAATATATTTTACACTAGATGAATTTCAACAGGTCTCGAAACACATATTTGCTTTAATACCTTTGTACATTATAGTCACATAATTAATGGTGCAACAGACAAAATTACAGAAGAGATTATGTAAGTAAAGAAAGAGAAAAATGCAATTGCATAGGCCAAAATAATTGGATAAATAATCACAAAGTAAATATCATCATCCAGATTGCCATATCATACGGTGGCAATAGCTGACGGATTTCTTAACACATTCCGAGGAATTCGGGAATGCAGTAGCACTATAGCACTACTATAGCGACAATTTATCAACATTGCATTACCGTTGTTCATCAAACATCTCTACTAAAGTGTCTTGTTCAATGATGATGATCAAGAAGGAGATGAAATCTCTTAAATTATATTCTCTTTTCACTTTTGAATTTTAGATACATAGATTAGATTGTTTTTGTATTAGGTGACAATATGTTTAGATTATTATATTTGACTAAACTTGCTTATAGATGATTTTGAATACCTAAATCTTGCCATGCCTTTCTTTACACTTCCACAAACTGATGATTCCTCATGCATACAAATATGTAGATTAATAGCATCTTTTTACTTGAGTTTGGTTAAAATCATTTGCTCAAATATGAATTTACATCTCTCTTGTCATGTTAGTTAAAATAAGCCTCATCCCCACGTAAGCAAAACTATGGAAAGACACCCACAAACCAGAAAAAAGCCAAATCTACCCTTTAATCAAATATCATTTTACAAATCATGATTAAACCAAACACAACCAATGTCATAACATACCAGAATATTTTGCACTATTGTATCCCTAGTACTTTGTGGAACCTTCTTCCACTGGCGGACATTAAGACGTGCATTCCGGCGAACAATAAGAGAAAGATCAGTAATGAAATCATTGCGGCCTGGACCTACAGCCACCAGCTTTGTAGGATGAATGAGAACATCCAACTTTCCATCTGCACTCATGTGACGCTTCATTTGAAGCGACAACCCTCTTGTCTGTCCTCTTCCCCTTCTTTTAGGGCTGACAATTGTATCTGAAACAAACACAACATAAAACAAGAGAAATGTCAAATAAAGCCTTAGAAACAGAAATAATAGACCACCACTTAAATGAACACATCCAACTTTCCACCTGCATTTTCTTGATGGTTCTCTTGATTTATTGACTCTATTGGTTGCCATAATTCCCTTTGCCTAGGCTCGTCAACTTCATCTTAAACATACACAAACGAAAAAAGGTTGAAAAGAAGTCAGTTGTTAATGAAATAGTTCCTAGCAATCAATGGTAATAATGACAACCAGCTAAGTTAAAAACTGCAACTGAAATTTTTAGGACAAATGAACGGCATGTTTTGGTGCCTCAGAATTAATTTTGCTGAAGCAATCCATCTCTTACTTAAGCATTGAAGATCATTCAGAATGTGTGCTGCAGCAATTTGAACGACAGCCCAAACATGCCCTAAGTATGTTATGCTTTTGGGTATAGAACATGATATTTTTCAAAAAGAAAAACTATCTTAACGAAAAGCATGTCATTTCTTTTGCCAATAGCAGTTTTATGCAGTATTTTTTTCTGAGAAACTTTTGCCATTAATTAGATAAACGAGGGTATATATCTAATAAAGAAGACAATAAAACATATACTAACCAGTAGTATCAGCTTCTTGCTCCTCCTTACATCGAAGACTGACTTCCATCATATTTGATGGATTGCTACAGAAGTTCTCGCAATCAGCATTCTCTTGACAGTACTGCCCCGACCCTCTTGGCTGTTCTTGTCCATTTTTGCTGGGCACAACTGTATTTAAATGCAGCAAATGATGAATATAAGACATATTTTGATATTTCCTAATCTCAGTACCAAAAATATTATAAATGACAAAACTAACACTCACTATCAGGGCTATCTAAAAAAATATTTCCCATTGCATAAGCGTCTTGGTATGATCAAACATTATATTTGTCATAGGCAAATAAGTTCTAAATTGCCATGTGGTTTTCCTAATATCAAGTACTAATCCATCAAATTTGCTAATATAATAAGAATTATTGTAGAGCGGAGAAAAGAGGAAATGAACTAAACAATAAAATGAGAGAAATCAGAACTAGGTGTTATCGTAACCATACCTGCATCTTGTGGTTCTTCACTGTCAATACCAACTTCAGCGATTCTAGATGGATTCATGCGACTATTCAAGTTGCTATGGACACTCTCCTGAAAATTCTCAGCCTGTGATCGTTTTGGTCGTCCCCGTCCTTTCTTCTTAGGCATACTGGTAGTACCTGAATCACAAAGTTAATATATAAAAACAGTAAGCATATGCTTCTCACCAAAAAAAAGAAATAGTAAAATAAGTAAAAAGGATAATAAGATAAAGTTAATTTATGTATACCTTCCTCATGTTCTTCAATAAAGTCAGGATCAACTTTCAACACTTTCAAGGGCGTATTTGGTATGACCAATTCACCATCTTCACTCTCTTTAACCTTCTTCTGAACCCTGGAACCTTTTGGTCGTCCTCTACCTTTTCTCTTTGGCATGGCACCTGAAAATGCCTTCTGAAAAAGGAAAATCAGAAACAAGAGCAGCATATCATTTTCTCTCACAGGAAAACCTTAGTCAGCCTGTTTAAAGTGACATTTGGCAATGATAATCATTTCAATTCACCAGCCTAGAACAATCAATTTATCAACAGCTGCACTGCATTCAATTTCGAATTCTCCACAGTCTACACGGATAACTAGACATATAATTGCTCTTACAACCCACAAACGCATTTCTTTTTGCAACAAATTCAATTCAGCCAGGCTGCAATCAGAGCAGTTATCTTCAAATAATTATACATTATCAAAACGTAAGTATACAAAATAGACTTCTTCATACCATCATCATCCAACGCAAATATATAATAGAAAATTAGTGACCATTAAAAAAAGCAAAAATACAGCGAACGAAAGTATTACATAATATTAGCAAGGGAGTGAATAACGTGAGAACTCTTTGTTATGGTGAGCAACGATCATTAAATTACAACCAATATATTAAATTTAATGATTCAGATTGCATACTCAAAGACAAATTATGCCAGTTCTTTTAGCTGCAAAGGAAAAAAACAGTGTTGAATTTATACTTAAACTCACAATCTGAATAATTAATCATAACCTAATGGTTGTACTTTCACGTTCTCATTTTTCACAATAATAACAGAGAGTTCTTCATCTATCTGATCTCAGCAAATAAGCAAAAGATAGACAAAAAAAAAAAAAAAAAAAAAAAAAAAAAAAAATAAAAACAAAAAAAAAAAAAAAAAAAAAAAAAAAAAAAAAAAAAAAAAAAAAAAAAAAAAAAAAAAACAATTTTATGCTGCATTTAAAGAGATAATAAATCATGCAACATCTTATAACAATAGATAATGGAATATTTATCCTCATTCAACAAAAACACTCCAATATCATCAACAGAGGAAAATAAAAAATGTGCCAGTAGATAAAACGAAGTCTCCTCCAACATCAGATCACATAGAGAATCAGCTTCAAAAATTGATGGCAAGCATGATTAGTGAAAACTAGTTACTTCTACGACATATCCCTAAACCCTCCCCTCTACTGGATGAAACTAAAAAAAAGTAAAATAGGGAATTTCATATTATTTTTTTAAATGAAAACGATAAAGAAGCAACAACATTCTAGTAGTTTTCTTTATTGTACTGTTGAATGCATGGTATTCATAATACTTCCTACGTGAACTTCTTCAGTGGTGGGTTTCGTCGTGTCGACGAGAATGGAGAAGCATGCAACGGTGGAAAAGTGCAGAAGAGACTAACCCGCCGGAGATAGCGGTGGTCGGAGTAAGCGATCGTCAACGACGTCGGTTTATGAATGCGGAAGGGTTATTTGCACAGAGAACGTGAAACTGGAAAGTCTCCTAGAGAGAAAATCTAGAACGAAATAGAATGAGTTTCGGTAAAACGACTTTAATAAAATACGTTGCATTTTTTTTTTTCACACATTTTACGTTTTTTTGATTTTATATCCTAATTAAAATTCCAATACGTTATCGAAAAAAATTATAAATTAAAATAACTCGTTTTCATTTTTTAAAACTTTCGTGACAGACTAAAATTAATGAAATTATAAATATGCAAAGTTAAAATATTTGAAATTATAGACAAGCAAAGTTAAAATATTTGAGGATAAAATGTGAAAAAAAAGTAATTACTGATTTATGGGTAAAATCATAAAATTTTAAAAGCTCGATATCTTTTTCTGAATTCTCCTAAAACTTTAATATAAATTTTGTCCGGTCAACATTTTTTATTGTTGATTTATGTGACTAACATTTTTTTTATTCGCCTATTAGAAGAGAAATTATGTTTTTAGAATCGTTTTTCACACACACATTTAGACTGATTCACAAATACTTATTTAATTATTCGTAAGAACATCGACTCATTTATTATTATTATTATTATTATTATTATTATTATTATTATTAAGTTATCAGTTTATCTCTCTCTCTCTCTCTCTCTCTCTCTCTATATATATATATATATATATATATATATAAACCAATGTAAAATAACTAATTTATATATTTACAATGTATAATTTTTTTAGACTAATAAAATTACAATTTAAACATCTTGACCCATGCCGTTTTAGTAGATATTTTAATTTTTTTTTCATTTCATAATTTTAAATAAAAAAATAATATGATTTTTAGTATTTTAAAATATTCTATTGATCAATCATTATTCTAATAAAGTGATAAAGTGTGATTTTGTTTGATAGGGGGTGGCGTATATGACTCATCCCATACGGACGTGAACTATTTTACGTAGGAATTCTATGTTGGTCTCTTTATTCTTTGTATCCTTTTATATTTTTTATTAGTAGAATTTTTTTAAGAACACTTAGTAATTAATGTCTTTATATATATATATATTATTGAAAATGAGAAGACTTTTCTCGAACAACAAATATACAACCTAATTAAAAATCACCAGAAAAGAAGGAAACAATATAACTATTTTAAAACATTAATTAGTAATAAATAATCCAATAAAGTAGGTTAATTATTACCAATAAAGAATAAAATAAAATATTTTAAAATAAATGTCCACAAACCCTCTGTTCAGCTAGTGTTGGCTAATATTCAATTCAAAGGTTTCACTCAATTTAGCATTTAGACCCTAATAGACCTTATGTTTTTGTGAATGACCCTTTCTTAATTATTTTGGTGAAGATATTAGTAATTTGATTTCACTTTTGCAATCGATAAATTTAATTAATCTATCATTCACATCTCTTTAGAAATAAATTTTCACATCAATGTATAACACACCAGATATTTTTAGAAAGTTTGATTGTTAAATTATTGTCACTAAAAACCTTAGTAACTCCAATTTGTTAAGGACCCTTACCTATATGGTTTGACAAGCACAAATTGTTGCTGCAACAAATCCTTTTCTTGTGTTGATAAGAACAATAAAAACACTCACTGAAGTGATCTTTCTAATGTTGATATCATGCACAATCACTATCAATTAACCCCCAACATATTGGACTTTTCACCTTTCTTGTAAATCAATCTAAAGTATTTTGTTCCCACCAAAACAGTGAAGGATTCTCCATATATATGTTAATTAAACTTACATAATACTTATAACAGGCTTTTGCAGTTAGATACATTAAATTACTTACAATAAAGTGTAATGCTCACTTTGTTCCTTTTAGAATCTTTGTGTAACTCAAGACTCAGATGGAGTGTTTACAGAACTGCAATCATGCATATATAAAATTTGTCCAAATTTCTCTCACATATTTTGAGAAAGAAAAATTCTATGGTTGCATTATCTTTATGCTAATAAAGATGTGATTAAACATAATAATTCGTTCATCACACACTTTTTAAATTCCTCGTTGTTATATTTTCGGTAAATATAAGGTTATTAATATACAAGCATGCTATAAACAATTTTTCTTTTTCTTCAAAGTTAACAAACAATAAATACTTATAATAGGGGTGGTAAAACAGGACCAGTCTGGTCCATTTTGATCCGATACACTATTGACCTATTAAAAATGGTTTGCTATTCTTTTTCAAATTTTTAAGTTTTATTTATATATATTTTAAAAGCACACTTAATCAGATAAATAATTTCTAAATTTGTATTGATTAATTAATGTCTCTATTAAAATCAAAATTACCATTATCTTTAAATGTTAAATTATTTGATTATACTTAATAATCAAAAGTTAATTTATAAGGGTTGATAATTTAAGTTACAATACTATTATATATTTCCATCATTCAAATAATATAATACAAAAAGTTAATTTTTTAAACTATTTTTATTTTAATTTTTAATTTAAAAAAAAAAAGTGAGCTAGTCTCATCTCACTTTTTTGACCTCTTGGAACGAGTTGGTGTATTAGAAAGACCAACTTGGCCTACCAAAATTTGGTGAGCTAACGCTAGTCTAACCCACTTTAATCCTGGCTTATAAGAATATTTCAGGAAACTAACTTTTATGAAATAAAACTCAATGTTTTGTTAGGACATATCATCAATAATAATATGATAAAATCATTCTGATTAGATCTATCGTAATAGATATAATGTGCTAAACTAAATTTGTTGCAACTAAAACAATCAAGAAATCAAATATCCTATGCCAACACTTAGTGTCCACTTTAAATTATACAAATGTTTGGTCAATCTACAATTTAAGTTTCCTGGTTTTTTAAAACATTATAAGTGGAGTATATATATTTTCTCCATAATGAGAAATAATTTTTACATCTAATTTATCAAAATGTAAATCAAATACAATGAACATTGACTATAACAACTTTAATTATGGTCAATCTAAAAATTGATAAAAATATCCCTCTAAATTTAATATCTTTTTGGACTTATATATTAATTACCAATCCAGCAAAATATCATTTTAATTTATCCTTATTACCATGTTTGATCTGATAGACTTATTTTCAACAAATGACTTTTTGATCTTTTAGAAGTTCAACAAATTTTCATTACTTGTTTCTTTGAACAACCTCTTTTCTTTTTACATTTCCGTCATCCATAAATATAAATAAATGTTTGAATCGCTAATTATTCTTTGAGAAGTTGAAGGTTCTCCTTTATTTAGAAGACAATACATATCATAGCTTGTCACAAGTATATTCAAACATCACATGGACTTTTATGGATTGTATTGTGGTTAGGTTAGAAAGGAACTTCGTTTTTCTAGATAATAAAGGCATAGAGTAAAGAAAATAATTAGATCAACTCATGAACTTAACACTCTACTGTCTCTATCTTAAAATTATAATATAACCACATACTATCTTACACCCAACTTATTCTATTTTTTATTTTTTTCTTTTCTTTGGATTGTACAACATGAACCACAATCCCTGCTAAATTGTTCTTTGTGCTCTTCAATATATTATTTTGATAATTTCCTAAACATAAAGCACACTAATGATCATGAACATTTTGCTCTCTCAACTCAATGAGGTGGTCAATGAGTAGTAAAACTCAAGCAAAATACATTGAAAGTCAAAAGTGACCACACAATCTCGATCCACAAATTTCAATTTTAAACAAGTAGAAAATAATATCATCAATCTCATGCAAAGCTCACTCAAGGTCACAAAATCGATTACACCATATTCGTCAAATCAGTCAAGTCACATAGACTTGAACTACCATTAACTGAAATTTTGAAACTAAAGTTTAAAGACAAAAGGACTATCTTCACACAAAAAAAATTAAAATAAATTCTTGCAAAAAAGTTATATTCTCAAACAAATCCTAATCATCATGGTGTGTAATTCTCTCCTTCTCCTGTGTCATTATAGCATCTAGGACCTCATCTCCATCATGCCCGCTCCCTCCTGTAAACCAAGTTACATGTTCTACAAACTCCTCTAGAGGGATATGCATCACCTTCGGATTACTCTTAAAAAATGCATATTATAAAGTAGGATAGCATAAATATATGGAAAAAAATGAACAAAACAGAAGTTGTTATATAAAAGATAAACAAATTTTAACTCAACTTAAGAGTAAAAATATATTCCATTTTCAAAGGTGTTAGAGCAAATGTCCACATATGTAAAAACCATGAAGGAATTGTTATTCTAGAAAAATAGATTCTTAGGTTATGTCTTTTACTTTGAATGCAAATTATTGATTAGTTAGTTGAAATTTCTCCTTCAAAAACTAAAGAAGTGTTTGAGTTAAAAAAGACAAGTGTACACGTTATAGAAAAATAAACACCTAAAGAGTGACCAAATTACATTGCTTGGCCAATACCATTATATGTGACCAAACTGCATTGGTTGGCCAATACCATTATATGTGACCAAACTGTGTCGTTTGGCCAAGATCATTATATATGATCGAACTATGGGGTTCAACCAAGATCTTAAAACGTGACCAAATTGTGTCACTTGATCAAGATTATTAAATGTAGCTGAGTAAGGTCTCTCGAACAAAGTACTTGCATGAGTTCAAACATTGTCGTTTGATAGGGATATAAGTGTGACCAAACTTGGTTGCTTGGTCAAAGTCATCAAATGAGGTCAAACTGTATTGTTTGATTATGTTCATTCTATGAGAGAAAAATGTGTCACCTTTATTAAAATGACTTATTATAAGAGCGTGCTTCGTTAAAACCTTGCCCAGCACAACCATCCAAAGGGATCAAATCCGAACTAAGGAAAAAGAGTACATTGTTTTTGTTTATGAAAAATGAATAAAGCTTGTGAGTTGAGAAAGAGTTGAACCTGTACTATGGACTCATCAAAAGTGGGACAATTCTTTTTTAATTTGCCATGGGATTAAAAAACATCTCCTCCTCAAAGGAAGTGAAAGGTGTCTCTTTGATATTGTGACATTGTTTGATAGTTGATAAAGGCCATATTTCAGTGCTTTCAAACTGTAAATTCTGGATAATTTAGTGCATTTAATGTTGAGAGCAAGCATTTAATGTCCATATTTTGACTTGTAATTAATGAAAAGTGCATTGTGACTCCAGATTGATTAAGAGAAGGGTTTCAAGAAGAATTGAGAGGAACCAGAGAAGATGAGCTGGAAAAGAAAGACAATACAGTGGTGAAAGAAATACAAAAGAGAAGAGTGTACTGTTAGTGACAAATTGCTTAAGCGTCAAATTCAGATTGAGCTAGAAGTCACTAAAGTCTGAAATGGCACGAAAACCTAAAATTGACAGGAGGTATAAATGAGGACAGAATCTTTATTGGAGGAAGAGTTGGCTAGCGGCTATAGTGAAGAACAATGCCCTGCAGAAGAACATCTCTTGTATTCATGGCTGCTATGTGTAACTAATTTTCCTCTATTTTGGGATTGAATGTAATTTCCTCACATTTTGTATTCTTGTTGTTCTTCTTGATAATGCATGAGTTATTCAGACTGTATTCTCTTGGTATGCTTAACGCTTGAAGCATTTGCGCAACTGTTTCTTGAACTTTGAATCTTGAAATTAACTGGAAAGAAGTTTTAAGGTTTGGAAATCATTGAGAGTACCCATTACAATGCAACACCAGGAATGAGTTACATTGTAATGGTTGCGTAAAGCAACTGCACCTAATGCGGGTTCACCCTCCATGAAAGATGGGAAAACAGTATCATGCAAGAGGACCTATGAATTTCAATACACGAGGAATCAGGTTGAATGAATCTTATTTGTGCAAAGTCATATGATGAACATGCATTATTAATGATTTATGGTTAAGAATAAAAATAGTTGAGTTAATAAGTTCAATCCCAAGATAGTTTCCCTATTAGTGCATTTTTACTCTGTTTTACAGTTCGTCTTTATACAACTCATTATTGTTTGCAATCTGTTCTGCATCAAATCCTTAAACGTTTTTCGCTTAAGCTACAACACTAGCTGAGGCTTAATTAATACCATTTTCTGTGGATTCGACACTTGTACTTATTTCTCTATATTACTTCTTGACTTGGTATACTTGTCAAAAAGAGTCATCAATAGTATCACATTCTTTGAGCGACTCTAAACTAAAATTGATTTAAGTGATACTATCACCGGAACGATCCTTAACCAAATATAGGCTATTTTGAATCCAACAATCTCTAAGACATAATCATTTTCGATGAACATAGATTCCACAAAGATAGGTTCATAAGTATAGAACCAATCTTGGTCTGGAGTCATGTGTCAGGTTGCACCTGAATCTATTACTCAACTATCATGAAACTTTTTCCTCCCTTAGAGTGAAGTATTCTTTGCTGACAAAAATATTTATGTCTTTTAAGGTACTTGCAAAAACAACCTTATGTGGTTTATGCATCAAGTTCTTTCCTCCATTCTTTCTATACCAACAATATTTATTTACATGTACTTTCTTTCCATAATGACAGCATTTGAGATTTTCCTTGGTTTACAATGATTTTGACTTGGATTGGAGTTATATTTATTTGATATACCTCTCGTCATTATTAAAGTCTCTATTTGCTTTTCTACCATTTTCACCTTATTCTTTTATCTGGGTTTTTCTTCAATTATAATTTTGATAACATGTTTATTAATATTATTATGTTATATTAATAATAAATTGATCATATGGATTAAGTAAACTTTAAAATAAAAGCTTCATACCGTCCTTTTCAATCATGTTGAAATCCACATTCAAAATTAGGAAAATTAAGCATTCAATTGTTCATGTGATTAATCATTGAAATGAGTATAAAATTTTTTCTTCGAGAATAATATTTTTTGTGTGAAGTGACTTAATCTTGTCACAAATCTTTTTTACGGGATTCTCTTCCACAATGTTAGACAAAATCGATAGCAAATTTATAATAAAATTATCATTTTTTTTAACAATAACAATAAATTATGAATTAGTACAAGTAAGTTCTCAAAGAAAAAGATATATCACTAATTAATATATTTAAATACTAAAATATTGAGTCTTTCATTTGTCTAAACTTTCTTACGCACATTCATACTATTACACTTTATATTTAATGATAAGAATAATTGATCAAACAAGCTCTAATCACGTAACTACTCAAATTTTATTATAGTAACAAAATATTATTAGGAGTCAAGCTCAAATACCAATACCAATGTTAAGAGTCAAAGTAAGAACATAATAACTCAACTAAATAAAAGATGAAAAGATAAACAAGACTAAAAATAATCAGTAATATAATTTGAATGAAAGAAATAAAATTACAGTACTTTTTTTCTTTAATTTAACTCCAAGGAGAAAATAATTCGTAGAAATAAGAAAATACTACTACGGAGAAAACTTAAAAAGATTTACTTCCCTTCTCTTAATTTCTTTCGAACACCACAGCGGTAGAAAAAAAGGGAATTTAATATGTTTTATTAAGACGATACCATGCTTTTTTATAAAAGAAAAATGAACACTAAGCTAAAATTTTCCTAATATTCCTAGTATGAAAATTCTCTTCTCACATCAAAATGATTAATGATGATGACATGCAATGATAATTTGTTAGGGTTTACTAAAAACGTAGATAGTATCAAATGTATATTTTTGATTTAGCTACTTTCTATTTTTATTTTCAATGATGCACATTAAGAGAATATCATTCATTGGCTATAAATTTCAAGACAAGTTTTCTCATTCTTAGCAAATATCATTGACTAGTACAAACAGTTACAAGATTGAAAGCATACAAATTTCAATTCAATACTAACTCCAGATAAAATTACAAATTAGTAAAAGTTTTCATTCATCTTTCCTTCTAGTTCTTCTAGGTCTGTATATGCAGCTGACACTTCTCTGTTTTCTGTTCTTTCCTAACAAACAAAAACAGCCTTTTGTTGCATAGCAGATGCAGATTCTGTTCTTGTTCTTTAACTTTTGCGCTCTTCAAATTCTGTCTCAACCCCACTTTTAGTGATCAAATTCCGCTTTAGGGGGCACGTATGAAGTCCTCTGTAACGCACCTCAATTGTTGTTGGGTCTTCATCTAACCTTTGAACAATTTTTTCTGCCGGGCACACATATGAAGTCCTATGTGAGCATCTGTAATATTGTCTGCAATGCAAACCAGTAGTTGTCAATTTCTCGGTAAAATTAGAAAATATCTTCTTTATATGTTCTTAATAAAGGACGAGATACTTATTTTTATTTATTTATTTACTATAATTTGATAGCATTTTTCAGTATTAATCATCCTCTGCACGTAATGGATTTAACTTTTAAGATGATTAATCCTTGAAAAAGTGCGTGCCACTGAAATTAATATAGTGTTATTGCATCTGCTCGTCATTCTACCTTCCAAGTTTCATTGGAGTCTTTTAATGTCAATAACAAATTTCAAATATGGTCCTTTACATAAATTTACAAATTGCAAGCCATTTTAAAAACATTGAGGGCACTTAAACACCAAATCCACAGCAAGGCATATTTTACTTTTCCCTATTACGCATCATTAGCTAATCGCCACTGATTTTTTAGTTACCGGGTCCCGAGGCCTTCAACACTGCTAAATGATGTTTGTATGTCGCTAAGCCAGAGGGTTGAGCCTCTTTGTCACAGTCTAATCAAATAGAGATTATATAAGCTTATCCTACGATAAATATTAATTAAACTGTGTTTAATTGTAAGAAAAAGCTAAATGACAACAAAGCTTTTAACTAACCTTGGATACTTATCTCCACGAATGTGCTTCGTCGCATATTTTCTCCAGCTAAATCCATCATCTGGAGTCTGTTGACTCTTTACACGTATCAGTCTCTCATCTTCAGGGAGAAGTACAGTTAATGGACGACCCTGTTAATTGTCATTCCAAAAAACAAAAACGAGGAAATAGAACAAGGTGTGTAAGTATCACAGGTCAGATTGAATCTGGCCTAATTTAAGACTTAATACAATAAAACATAGTTTTGGGTTGAATAAGCTGTATTTTAGTAAATATTAAATCTAAACCAAGCTGAACCTTGATCGGATTAATTCAAAGTAGAGGTATGCATGGATGGGTTTGGATCAAAACTGGAATGAAATCTGAACCATTAAATGTTCATTGGTTTAGATCAATTGTATATAATTGTATTATTAAACTCCATGCATAATAATGAATAGTGAGGAAATCTGTATAATTGGTTTGGTTTGAGTTCAGTAATCTGTAAATCATAAAATCACAATCATCATAAAATTGAGTTAGTTTGATCTGATTGAGCTAAAGGTCCCAACCGATTTAATTAATATGAATTTTTGGATTAATCTAAATCACCGCTTTCTAATTCAAATTGATAGTCGAGATGACTAATTAAAATAATATTAATAATATGTTTTAAACAATTTGAAAAAGAATGAATTATAAGTAATTATTTTGAGTATTATTGGGTACTTCATTTTCTAATATATTTTGGAAGAAGAATAAAACAACGTATTGGTTGATGGTTTTGGTTTCCAAGAAGTGGCTCGGTTTCTTTGCTATGCTTGTGCATATGACCTGATCGCAACTGTGATTCTGCTAAGGTGTTTTGTATGCATTTGGAATGTTGGAGGTTGGAGATGACATGATACCCCCGATCATTCAGATCGGAGCTAAAGATTTCGATTCTGTTTGTTGGGAAAATGAGAAAAATACCAAATTAAGGCCAAGGGTTGGGAGCTTAATGAAATAATGTGTTTTGTTCAATAAATCTCAGTCATTGATTTTAGCCTATGATGGATCATATATTGTGTTGGTTCCCAAGAAATAAGATCCAAGAAAAGTAGGTAAATCAAACAAACTAAGAAAGCAAGAAATGAGCAATTGAAGAAATCAAAAACAAGAAAACAAAAATCACATGTAACATAGCGACAAGAAAGAACAAGATTTGAGTTATCTCTAATAACATACACATATATATAGTTGAGTTATCCCCAACAACCTAATAACAACATATGATAAGTGTCCATTTTTAGTATATTGTATATAAAAGAACTTGAATAATTTTGATTTTAATTATTATTTGAAATAGTAATTACTTTTAGTTTGAGAGTTTTTGGATTTAAATATAGGTTTTGAGTTCTGAAATGAATGAAACCATTTAATCCTAATTTTTGTTTATAAATCTCAGGTTATAAAGAATGAAGAGAATGAAAGATTGAAAAATGCATGAAGAAATTTGAAGACTCGCTAAAGCGATAATGGCTCGCTTGAGCAAGAAGAATCGTCCAGGTACTTGCTTAAGCAACAGGTACTCGCTCAGGCGAGACAGACTTGCTCAAGCGAGAATGTCCAAAGAGTAGGTATCTTTTTATTGAAGGCCTTGAGCGAGAAACTTTTTTTTAAGATAAGCATCCCTTTAGCTTGAGTGAAAATTGGTTGGCTTAAGCTCAAACCGATTAACCCTATGCACGAAAATGAGTTTAAGAAGAAGATTATGTCTTCTTTTGAAGTGGTTAGAAGGGTTAGAAGCCAGGGAATGTAATACTGATGAAAGCCAAGTACAAGCTCCTCTTTCTCTAGCAATCTTTCAATCTTTTGATTTGTAAGGACTACCATAAGTAGCTAAATCTTCATTATAGAAATTGAATGTAATATATTGAACTCATGCATTTTGGTGATGTTTATACATAATATTCAGTTTCTACTCAATCTTGATATTTTCATCTTTTGCTTAATGTTGGATTCTATCTGATTAGTTTTGATCTTTAGATTTAAGTGGAAAGTACTTCTAAGAATTTAACCTAGATGAAAATACTCAATATATTGAAATGTTAGGAATAGGTTTCAATGTTTTATTTTTTTTCCTTATGAATTTCATGCTTGAGGAGGAATCAGAATAAAGAAATAAATGATTTTTATATATACATCAATATTGAGTAGTTCTAAGTATTATATGTTCTTATTAAACCAAAATATAAATAAGTGAGATAGATGAAATTCAATCCCACATTTTAACTAAATCTTTCAAAAACACTTTTTAACTTAATATACACTCTTTCTTGTATGTTTTTATGATCTTTGAACAAAATCATTCTCCATGTATTAAAATCTAAAATTTTGAGTGAAATTATTTTACGTGGAATCGACACTCATCATATCTAAAAATCATTATTAATCATTATATTACTTTCAATCGGTACACTTCTCACGTTATATTACTTTTGATTCATACTTGTCATAAAAGTCGAACACATACGCAAAGAGATAACCCCTCTCTCTTCTTATGGTTCAAAAAAAAAGGCTTCCAACAATCCCAACCTTTATACTCGTTCTCTCTATTGTCTCACCCCAGTGTTTACACTCCTCTCTATATATAAGTATTTCTGACTTTTGTTGCACTTAATAAAGAACCTATACAATCCTGTATATAGAGCCAAGCACTACTTTACAGACTTGAAAAGAAAACTGCCATGCAAAGCACAAACAACGTGAAATAAGCCACTTTCGTAGCCATACTTCCATAGACGATCCTCAATACGTACTTCCTATAGACGATACTTCATACTTCCAGATTTTGAATCAATATTAACATATATTTTAACTAATTTGGTGTTTATCCTTTGCATCGAAAAATTTCCCCCCTTTGTCCCCTCATCCTCCTCCATCCTCAATCCATTGTCATGGCTTTCCTCTTTCACCAAAAACCTCAATATGGTCAACCCAACCACCTCGTTGATCTGACAAGGACTCAACTTGCTCATTCAGCATCATGGCGAGACACACATCAAGAGCAATATGAGAATGCAATTAATGGTAGAGGTGTTTGCATGACATCCCACAAGCCAACACACGTAGCTTTAAGACATTGACTCTCTCACCTTTGACGCCAATAGGGTCTCTAAAAGGGAATGAGACCCTGAGAAGGAAAGCATAGGGACAACGATTGAAGGAATGATTCTTCTATGAATCGCTGACATCATGAATACTATACACGTAAAGTTGTGTCCTAAGGATAAGAACGAGAAGTAAAGAGAATAAGAACAAAAAGAACACTTATGTTTATAGCTCATTGAGGTTCTAGAAACTACTAAAAGAGCTATCAGATGTTTACATATTATTTCTATAATGTATTTTTGTAAACGGGCCAATTGAACTATATGAGGTGAATCAATCATGGACCAAATTGGGCTAAGTCTCACATAAGCTAAAACTATAAAAATGTATACAAGCTGCTTGGATAAGTAGAAGTGAAATAGTCTTTGTACCATGTGATCAACCGATGAGGTTAAGTCTGTCCGATAACCATTTTATATTAATAACCATTTTATATTAAATGTATGTGGATTTTTAAAGAATATTATAATTAAGTACAAATTATAATCAACATTAAATAATTAATTTTTGTTATTTATAACAAAACAGAAAACTGGATGGACTCGAAGTTTATAATCAACGTTATATAACTAATTTCTTTTAAAATAAAATTGGTCCAAAACTCTCCAACCCAATATAATACTTATAAATATAGATAAATTCTGATATATATTTTATCATACTTTAATTTTAAACATTATATCAATATTAAGTAATGTATTAAACAGAAGGAAAAAAAAAAAGGAGTGATTTAACTTGTTTTAAAAAAAAAAAAACGAAAAGTACTCGTACCCTGTGTCAAAGTCGGTTAGTCCCGGAGTAATTGCACACCTACCCGTCCAGAAAAGAACAAAACAAAATCCCTTATATAAACTTACCTGTCAGAAAATTCAGACTTGCAAAGGATACTTTGGTCTTTCAGTCCGTGAATTATTTTCCTATCTAAATGACGACCATAATTTTTCCTTTGCACGCTTAGTACTTAAATGTTTTAGGTATTGATAAATGTATTTTTCAACTATTATATTAAGAATCTTTTGAAGAAAAATAGATCCAACATGCAATAACGATAACAAAAAGCAATCCATCACTAATAATGAGAAAGGCATCTCAAACCTCCTTTGTTGGTTGTACTATTGTTGGCTCAATACCGGCTTCCCGCTTTTGGGCTTTACCCTTTGAACTACCCGATAGTGAAAGGGTTGGAAGCGAAGAAGGTGTCATCAACTGTGTAGAAGTTGAAACTCCCTGAAAAGAAGATATTTAAGTAATTATAAAAAAGATGAAGTTAAGAGGGCTTGCCGCTCAGTATTTAAATGTTTTACTTATTTATGGTTTTTAACTATTATATTCAGAATATTTTAAAGAAAAACAGATCCAACGTATAATTTTACAGGTTTATCAACATGCGGCAAAATTTCCAAAACTAGTATGATTTCTAAAATGAGTAAAAGAAAAATTTTATTCCTATAGAACAAAATAGTGTTATTACTATAAGAGTTTAATTAATTAAATTAATTGAAATAAAATTGCATAATTTTAGTTCAAATTATGCTAAACGTGTGTTTGGCACGACTTTAATTGTAAAAAAAATTGTGAGGATCTACATGCATTAATCAACGTAATTAATAATTAATGGTATAATTTAATTTACGTTTATATGGAGTTAAATGAAATAGTGGTATATGATAATGGGTTTTAAGTGTGATATAAGTGACAGTTCTAAAAATAATTAAAATGAAAGGAGGGTCATATGATACTACAATAATTACCATCACAGTACACTAAGTTATTTTGCCTGAATATTTCTTTTTGAAAAATTTATTCCATTCATTCCAATAAAAATATAATATACAAAAGACATAAAACAAAACATTTGATTGAAAATTGTTATAAATATAACCATGATTGTAAATGGTTTTTCATTAAAAAAATTGTGAGTATATGCATGTCATAAGTGTTTATTCATATTCTCATTTACAATGTGATGGTAATTATTGTGGTATCATATGAACATTAGTTTAATTTTAACTGTTAGTTATGTTACAATTAAAACCCATGAAATTTTGGTAAATTATAATACCATCAGTTTTCATACACTATTATTTCATTCAACTCATTAAAATGTATATAAAACTGTGCCATTAATTAAGTTAATTAATGCATTGAAATTGTACCAAATCCTTACAATTTATCTGTATTTAATATTGTGTCAAACACACAGACTTTTAATATTATTTGTACCAAAATTAAGCAAGATTTTGTTCTTTGTACTACGATCTCAGTTTCATAAAATTAAAATTGTGTCATAGTACGATTTATTCCTTAAAAGATCGTTGGTAAGATTTATCATTATGAGAATAAAAATATCTTTTACCCATTTAAAAATTATACAAGAAAATTACCCTACTTTGTAAATTTGGACGCCTTTATAATGCGAGAAAACCAACTCATATGCACGCAAGAACAAACACAAAAGCAATCAATCATGAATCATAAGAAAAGGCATCTCAAACCTGCTTTATTGGTTGTATTATTGTTGGCTGAATATCGGCTTCCCCCTTTAGGGCTTGACCTAGTGGGGTTGGAGGCGTAGGTGTTTTCAAATGTAACTTTGTCATCATCTGTGTAAAACTTGAAACTCCCTGAAAATAAGATATTCAAGTAATTAAATAAAACGATGAAATTAAGAGGGTAAGATCATAGTAGTAAATTTAGTTAATGTAGAGTTATACCTGAGGTTGTAGTTTAATGAGTATAAATATGAATAAACTTATTTATTTAAATCTCTAAAACATAACTCAGTTCAAGCAAGCAACAATTTGCCACTATTCTGTAATCACCAAGAAGAATTGGTGTGAAGTTAATTTCTTTTTTGACATAAAAAAATAACTTAAATGCACTTTTGGTTTTTCGAGTATAGTGCGCGAGTGATTTTGATTTTGAATCGCTACATTTGAAAATTGAGTAATTTTGGTCCTCACAGCTTTAATGGCTTGATTTTAATCCGCAAATTTAAAAAATAATCTTGCTATTACCAAATTTTAGCAAATGTGGTGATGTGAAAAATTGGTATAAGCATCTATCTATGTGACTAGTTATTTATTTTTTACAAAATAAATCATTTAACTTCAAATATTAAATAAATTATGAACTATGCTAAAAAAATCAAAGTAAAATCAGGAAAAGTTATTATCCAACTTAAAACAAAATAGCTACTTAGATTAGGATCATTAAAATCGAAAAAAAAAATATGATAAGTCAACAAGTGGAACTAAAATTTCGCAGTGTAACGTATGAAAAGTCACTCACTTAGGCTTTTATAGTAAACATGAGGCAAAAAGACATGATTTTAGATGAAAAACATAGAACTAAAATACAATTTTCAAGTGTTTGGTGCTCTCCCTAGACATGATGACCGTTATTCATTACTGCACCATACTTACTTCTCAGACTATTTATGTAAAATTGTTATGCTGTGATTGACCTAGTTTTATACTAACAAGCTCATACATAATAGGAATCTTATTCTTTCCTTTGCTAGAGAGAGAAAAAAAGTATGAAATGAATGAAAAAAAAACTATTTTATTTTTATTTAATTGTTAGTATAAATATATATTTTCAAAATAGATAAAAAAAATGTCTTATTTAAGATTTTTGAATCTTATTTTTTATGCATGTACGCATACTTTAATAGAAAACATCTTATAAAATCCAAATTTTAATCTTTAGACAATATATACGGTATAATGAGATGTTCTTATTCTTGTGAAGATTCACAACACACCAACAATATTAAGAAATTTGAAAAGAAGGATAATTAAAAATTACCTGATACATCATGTCGGCCTCCACATTAATTGGTTTAAAGAATTGTTCAAAAAAATTGGGTCTACCAGCATAACCCCACTCTGATACACTCCATTCCAAAGCTTCCCACCACATGCTTTGTCCTTTGATGAACTTCAAATATTTCCATGACAACTCCGATCTAGAAAGACTTTGGAGTTTTGGACAACAATAAAAATTCACTTCTTCTAAAGCATGTTCAACACGCAGGCCATTAAACATGTTGATCAAGTTGGGAAGATAGAGAAGCGATATTACTCTCAACTTGGGAAGGAAAACTTTTGGTTTTTTTTCTTGTTCTGGAATGGTATGACTTATCAGGGTGGTTAATTTGGGACAGTCTTCAACAGTGATCTCCTCCAAAAAGGGAAGACTGATAAAAGTATATAAAGTGAAGATAGTAGTTAACATGGGACAAGTGTGTAGTGCTATATACTTTAAATGTGAAAAAGGACTGCAACCTTCGCAAATGCTTCTTAAATTCTTCATATAAAATACACTCAAAAACTCTAACATTAGAGCAACAGGTGCATCTTTTGAATTACTTCCATCGACAATTGTTTCCATTTCATTACATTCTGCCAATATGCAAACTTCTAACCCGCGTACGTTCCTCAAATTGAAATCCGAGAGACTCTTCATAGTCATATGTCGATCAAGGTACAAGGCCTTAAAGCGTCCAAGATTTATTTTCACTCCATTGGGAATATTTACACCATTAACAAACTTGATGCTATAGTCACAATGTTTGAATTTTGTCTCCAGTTCTGGCGTTATACGGGATATTAGACGTCGCATGTGATGACCAACAACCAATCGGAAATTAAAAGATTTTTCTGGGGGTATGAATTCCAAAATGTCAGCCTTTGGGACATATACGCTCACAGTCTTCAACTTCTTTAATTCCAAAATTTCCACCAAAACACTATTAACATCCTCACTCCATTGCTCATCTTCAGGGTCGACGTCAAGACTTAGATAATTCAACTGAGTAAGATTTGATATCACTCCACTAGGAATTATGTTAGAAATCTTTTTACCTTTTTTACCACGACTTAGTACATGATGGTATCCATCAAAGCATAGAGTTAAGCGTTGCAGGTTGGTCAATTCTCGAATGTCTTCTTGCAAATGGGTTATCAAAGTCCCGTCAAGATCAAGTTCTTCCAGATTCTTCAGTTGAAAAATTTGCGGGGATATTTCTATGAAGAGATCACAACCTTTAAGATATAATTTCTTGAGTTGTATCAATTTGGTGAGGGAAGGGGGCAAATCCCTTATACTGGTGTAGGATAAGTCCAGGTGTTGAAGTAGAGGCATGTGGACGAAAAATGAATCAGGGATATCCAATAAATCGGCATTGCCCTGCAACAACAGCACTTTGAGTTTAGGGCAGTCTGGTGATTGTGGTAGTTCACATATTTTATTGTCAATCAATTCTATCTTGATAAGACTATGCCATTGTCCAATGTAAGGTGGCTCTGTCAATCCTAATACACCATGGCTTATGAAAGGTTTTGAAATGTGTAATGATTTAATTATATCATAGGTTTCTATTGGCAAATAGACATCTCCACTTTCAAATTTCAACAAGAGAAAACAGTCTAGAAGCTCCTCGAAGTAATATTGTGACTGCCTTTGGTATTCATCAAGTTCTTTAGCCCAATAAGAAACCAAGATATCATCTCTCACTCCATTTTTAATGTTGTGAACAGCTAAACTGAGTTGGAGGCGAAGCTTTAGTTCATCATCAATGTCTTCCCAAATAATATTTACAAATGCATTGACCATGACTCTGCTAATGCCAATTCGATCAGTATCTTGACAATAATAAGAAGTGTTCGGACTTCTTAATTTGTCGAGTACAAGCTCCCAGTATTTAACATCTTTCACACACCTAAGATGCTTTGCAACAAGAACAGTGGCAAGAAGATGACCATGGCTTTCCTTGACTATTTCCACAGCAATTTTCTGAATGGTCATTGACGAACCCACTGTGCTACAGCTGATACAACTTCCCACATAGGTACAGAAGAGTCTCCAAGGCAACAGATGATCCTGAGTCCAAATATTCAAATCCGTTGTCCATGCAATTCCAAAGTCATCATCCTTCACCGCTTGTGTTGAAGACTCAGTTGTTATCAACACCACTATCCCAGTTGGAAATTGCACTTTTCGGAGGTCCAGCTTCTTGTTGCTATCTGTATCCACTATGATCACCAATAGCCTATTGCCCCTCTTTTCGTCAATGTCTAGTAACATGTCATTACCTTCTGTCATAGAAATACCTCCCATGATCATATTGATTTCTTCTTGAACTTGAACCTCTGCATCAGTCTCACATGTCAAGGCATTGATCCATACGGCCTTAAGAAAATCTTTGTCAATTCCAAACATGTCGTGTTTATCTTCCAAGGCTGTAACTATTTTGTTCACCACAGACTTCTTTTCAGCCGAGTTTCTGGTCAACAGTCTGATATAGCGCGCATGGAAATGTCCAGAAAACAAAGTTTGAATTAGTTGGTTGACTGCGAGATCAACAGTTAGAGGGAGTACGCCTTCTGGTATTACATCACTATGGCGGTTGAAGATGGATCTCTCACCACTTTCTATTTCAGTCATTATTTCCACTGGTATGAATCCTTTCATGCATCTCAGAGCCTTCTCGGTTAGTAAACTCCATGGTTTGTTAGTCACAGGAGAACCATCAGTGGAAAATAACCGAGCTTTCCATTCAGGAAATGAACTAATCCAGGATCTTAATATACCGTCCTCTTCTAACTTCACTGGATAAGTCAACACGAGGCTGATAAAATCCCTTAACCTAATCAAACCTCGCAGCTCCTTGTATGAAACTTCATCTTCATCTTTATACTGAACAATATCTTCAAAATCTCCATATCTAATGTTTCTTGTTTCATTTTGAGGAGTACAAAATGCAATACCCAAATTACGACCCAAAAGATCTAGTGCACATTCAACAAAATCAAAAGAATTTCCAGGTAGAGACCTAAAAGCATGGAAAAAAAAAAAATGAAGAACGCCAAATTAACATCCAAGAGACGCAAACCAGAATGTACTTGTCCAAGAGAAGATAATAAAGAGCATTTTTCAATTTTTAAGTACTAAAGCGTAAAAAAATTATAATTTTATGAATAATTAATTAAAATTAAAAAATAATATAATTTCATAAAAATAATATTAAAAAATATGAAATTATGAAATAATATATCTCACTAAATAATTTCCTGAGAAATAATGAAACACATACAAAAAAAATTAAGATCACAAGACAAAAATACGTACGGATTTCTTATATGGCGACCAGGGAAACCAGCCACTCGTACGAGAGCTTCTCTCCATCTCTGCACTTCTTCCATCCGCTGCTTATGTTCCCTGAATCTTTCTTCGTGTTTCGAAAAGGCTTTTCCATAACAGCCATTCTGAAATAGCACCTCCTATGGATCCACACCGTAATAAATAGGAAGAACTTCCGTTGGCCGAGATTCAACGGCACTGATGATCGCCACTAGTTCACGCAAACAGCAGATTGAGGAAGCGTAGTTCTTCGAAAGGACCACAATGAAAATGCGAGAGCGTTCAATCGCTTGAAACAGGTCGAATGTTCTGGATTCACCTTTAACGAAGACGTCGATGCCTCTACTTCTGAAAAGATCAAGAAGAATACCTGTGATGTTGTCGTGGCGAGTGTCTTCTTCGTGCAAGCTCACAAACACTGCGGAAGCCATTGCAGTTGCAAAAGTAGAAGTGAATATTTTGTGGATAGAAAGCAAGACGTAAGACCTTAATCCAATGGTGAGAAGGTCCTACTACAATCATTGCAAGGAAAATGCTTCCAACACCAAACCACTTTCTCACCTGCTCTTGAGAATAAATGTGTGTAGGATATTTTAATTAGTTGCACGTAATTAAAGTCAGTGGAGAGAGATTTGTTTTTAAATTAATTTCTTTGTGAGATTATAAGTATAGATATTTATTTATTTTTAATTAATAAAAAAAAACAAGTTTGTTTTTAAATTTTATTTTTCACGTTCTTTTATTTTAATAAATTAGTAAAAACTTTCTATATCCATCACTTTTGACCTGCACTTATTATTTTTTAAAAAATCTAAAAGTATCTTTTCAGTAAAAATATATTTTGGAAATACATTTTTTAAGTCTTTTCTAAAATACAAAAATATTTAAAAAAATTCAAATTATATTTTCAGAAAGTATTTGCCGAAACATAAAATTATATTTTAGAAAAGACTTTTTGGAATAAATTTATGTTACGAAAACCTGAAAAATTTTTAGAAAACATTTTTCAAAAACTAATGATGAGAGTAATTTTTGTATTTTTTTCATTTGTAATAGGGTGTGACATAAATACCCTTGATGCTTATATTTTGTATTTCTGAATGTGAAATTTAATTTAAGAAGCCATTTATGTATTCTTAATTTTGATTTCACTGGCACAAATATGGTTTTTAGAATATTTGAGAACGCAATTTTTTGCTACTCCTTCTGGAATCATTTTTCCATGACATATTTTCAAAACAAGTTTTCCCTAATTTATTACTTCTACATAAAACATTTTATGGAATTCTTCTTCCATAAACCCTTTTTAGAAGCTGATTCCCGTCATCCACGCACCTCCTTTAACTAAAAAAAAACACTAAAACTTATCTCTCGTTACCTCTCCTAATACCACTATCAACCCTACCTCTACCTCACGTCACCCACGTCACCACAACTGTAATCATCTTCACGAATCACTTTAGCCACCACGAACATTCTTATCCATGATTTTACACTGTGCTCAGGTATAAATGTCAAAAACATTTTTGGAATTTTGACCGGGGGAATAAAAGGCTGTGTGAGAGTCAATGGCGGGTTATTGAAAGTTGAGGATCCAAAAATTTTAGGTGCAAAACGAAATTGGGGTATGTAAAGCAATTTATCTACAATCTGAAATAGTAAAAATATGTTTCTTATAAAAGGAAATGTTCAATTAAGAGGTATAATTCCGTTATTAATAAATTACCGCTAATATAATCTTTCATTCTATTTAATCATAATTGACTATGGAAGTCAATACTTCAATCCACTAATGCACTCTCTAGCACGAAAGCATAGTATATGACAATCACATAGGCTATTAAGGAGACTATTTAGCTTAAGACATTTTTTGGTGAGATTGCTTTTCTTGATGATCTTATCATGGTATTTTGTGACAACCAAAGTGTTATTCATTTGACGAATAACCGGATGTTTCATGAGAGGACTGAACACATTGATATATGGTATTACTTTGTGTGTGATGTGATTTCTGAAAGTAATGTGCTTGTAAAGAAGATTAGCACCAAAGAGAATCCGTCTGATATGCTCACGAAGCCTCTTCCCATTGCAAAGTTCAAGTTTTGCTCAAAGATAATTTCAATCTGTTGTTAATTTGTTTTTGAGTTTGTTCTAGTTAATTTCTATTTACTTTCTAGTTGTACAATTTCGATCAAGGTGAAAATTGTTATACTTTGACCCAAATTTACTACTTTGCCCTTTTGTGTTTAGGGTTTTGCATATCTTTTTTGTATCTGACTTTTTCAATGGAGAAATAACAGAACCCACTTTAACAGTCTATCAATGTACAAGGCCTTAAAGTGTCCAAGATTCATTTTCACTCCATCAGGAACATTTACACCATTAACAAACAAACTTTATGTTATAGTCACAATGTTTGAATTTTGTCTCCAATTTAGGCGCTACACAGGATATTAGACGTTGCATGTGATGACCAACACGAGATATTAAGAAAGAATAAACAAGAACAAGAAACAAGAATAAAAATACGAAAGAATGAAGAAACAAGAACAAGAGGAATCAAGAACAAGAAAGAAAGAAGAAGAAAGAAAAAATAAGAACAAGAAGAAGTAAGAAGATAGAAAAAAGAAAGAAATAAAAAGCAAGAAAGGAGAAACAAGAAAGAATATGCAAGAACAAGAAAAAGCAACAAAGAATAAGTAAGAAAGAAGAAACGATAATAAGAAGAAAAAAAAAGAACGAGAATAAACAACAAAAAAGATGCAAGAAAGAAGAAGAAAAAAATAAAGAAGTAAGAAAGAAGAACTAAAAGAAGCAAGAAAAAGAAAACAAAAAGGAAGAAGAAAGAAATAAGAACAAGAAGAAGCAAGAAAGCAAAAGCAAGAAAGAAGAAACAAGAACAAGAAGAAACTAGAAAAAAAGAAACAAAAACAAAAAAAAAAGAATCAGAAAAAGAAAGAAAAAAAAGCAAAAAGAAAGAAAAGAATGCAAGAAGAAACAAGAAAGAAGAAGCAAAAACGGTGAATCAAGAGTGAACAAGCAAGAAAGAAGAAGAATAGGCAAGAAAGAAAAACCAAGAACTAAGAAGCAAGAAAGAAGAAATAAGAACAAGAAGATACAAGAAAGAAGAAACAAGAGCAAAAATGAAAAAGCAATAAACAAGAAGAAAAAAAGAGGAAGCAACAATCAAGAATCAAGAAAAAGAAGAAAGAAAGAATAAACAATAACAAGAAGAAACAAGAACAAGCAAAAGCAAGAAAGAAGAAGCGATAAATACGAAATAAGAAAAAGAAGAAGTAACAAAGAAAAAGAAAGAAAGAAGAAGCAATAAAGAAAATAAGAAATCATTAACAATAAACAAAGAAGAAGCAAGGAAGAAGAATAAAGAAAAAGAAGAAGCAAGAAAAAAGAAGTAAGAAACAAGAAACAAGAAACAAGAAGAAGCAAGAATAAGAACACGAAAGAATGAAGAAGCAAGAAAGAAGAAACAAGAACCAAAGGAACCAAGAACAAGAAAAAGAAAGAGAAAGAAAGAAGAAGAAAGAAAGAATAATGAAGTAAGAAAAAATAAGAATAAGAAGAAACAAGAAAAAGCAAGAACAAGAAACAAGAAAGAAGAAAAAGGAAGAAAAAAGAATGAGAATAAACAACAAAGAAGATGCAAGAAAGAAGACGAAAGGATAAACAGAAGTAAGAAAGAAGAAAAAAAAACTAAAAGAAGTAAGAAAAAAAAAAGAAGAAAGAAAGAAAGAAGAAACAAGAACAAGAAGCAAGAAAGGAAAAGTAAGAAACAAGAATAATAAGCAACAAAAGCAAAAAGAAGCTAGAAAAAAAAGAAACAAAATCAA